>Ga0307378_10002742_pt1 | contig 26460 bp, 22 predicted proteins | sample UN1MG_FD_202238 | JGI IMG/M metagenome (GOLD analysis project Ga0307378, IMG submission 202238) | Soil microbial communities from Risofladan, Vaasa, Finland - UN-1 | ecosystem: Environmental > Terrestrial > Soil > Coastal area > Acid sulfate soil | place: Finland: Risofladan, Vaasa | collected...
GTTCGCATCGGTACAATTGGCCCAGACAACGATGAGAAGTGTCATGGGCAAGCTCGAGCTGGACAAGACTTTCGAGGAAAGGGAGACGGTAAACAGCGCGATTGTCGACGCTGTGGACAAGGCCTCGGACCCGTGGGGCGTCAAGGTAACGCGATATGAGGTCAAGAATATTCTGCCGCCCCAGAGCATCAAAGACGCGATGGAAAAACAGATGCGTGCCGAGCGGGAAAAGCGGGCGACCATTGCCGAATCGGAAGGTGACCGGCAGGCGAAGATCAACCGGGCCGAGGGCGACAGGCAGGAAATGATTGCACGCTCGGAAGGCGAGAAGCAGAAAAGAATCAATGAAGCCGAAGGCCGGGCCATTGAAATTCTGAAAGTTGCCGAGGCAACGGCAAACGGAATCAGAGAAATTGCCTCTGCGATAAATGAAAAAGGCGGAATCAACGCGGTAAACCTTCGCATCGCCGAACAATATCTGGACGAATTCGGCAAACTCGCAAAGACCAACAACTCAATTATAATTCCTTCGAATCTATCCGACATAGCAGGAATGATTAAGGCGGCATCGTCAGTGATAAAAAGCGGGACGGTCGCTGCCGCTCAGACGGAAATTGGCGGGTAGATGGGATAGAGTAATTGAGCAGCAAAAGAAATGTGGTTATCGCGTTTTGCCGGTGTAAAGAACGCTCAAACACCGTATGGACTAACAACTGTGCAAGACGAGACATCTTTAGGGCTGACGAGGACATGGTTCTGCTGGTCTTCACCCGAAAAATCGGTCCGGAAGTTAATCCGGAGCCGGCGAGATAACGGGAAAGGCCGCGACTGAAGCCATCCAGGCCATGCAGGCGGCTGTTATGGTGGCCTGTATCATGCCTGCGCTCATGGCTTCAACGGTTAGTCGTTAGACATCGCGTGAAACTATGGATATGGTGGTTGTTTACAAGGCTAATCCCGAGTCGCTGCAGACCGTGCTGGGGTTGCTTCGGAAGGAAGGATTCAATCCCGCAACGATGGAGAATCCAAGCATGCCTGCAATTCTCGGCGGAGCTGGAGAAGGGACTTACTTAATCAGCATTACGGTACCGAGGGAGGAGGCTGCAGGAGCCAAATCGGTTCTGAGTAAATGGGACCAGGCACGACAATCGGAAGTCGAACAAGCGACAGGAAAACTCGCCGGACCATTGCTGCTCTCGGTAATGGTTATCGCAGTGCTAACGATAATTTTCCTTTGTATAGGGATTCTTTGGGATAATGTTCCTTTACTTTTCGTAATCTGGCTTGTAGTCTTTGCATTACTGGCTAAAGTGGTAAAATAACACGAAACCAGAGAGCAAAAACAGCAAGTCACGGATAAGACTGCGAAGGTAAAGAAAATGGTCGGCATCATATCGAGGCCCGATACACAGGAGAAACTGGAGATACTCAGTGCCGATGCGCAATACGACCTTGCCTGCGCGTGCGGCACGAGCAAGGACGAACACCGACGGCGAACCGCCGAAGGCAAATGGATCTATCCGGTCACACTTCCAAGCGGGGGCAGGAGCATACTTTTCAAGACGCTTGCCTCGAATGTGTGCACGAATGACTGCAGGTACTGCCCGCTCAGAGAGCAAATGGACGTTCGCAGGGTCAGTCTGGCGCCGGAGGAGACGGCGAAAGTTTTTCTGGATTATTACGATCAGCGAAAAGTTTTCGGACTGTTTCTCAGTTCTGGTGTCCTGGGCTCGCCCGATGCGACCATGGACAGGCTCAACGGCGTAGCGAGATTGCTGCGAAGAAGGCACGGATTCAGGGGCTATATTCACCTGAAGATTATTCCCGGGGCGAGCGATGCGGCGGTGGAAGAGGCTGTTTCATTAGCAAGTGCCGTATCGCTGAATATCGAAACGCCGGGCGAGAAGAATCTGGCCAAACTCTCGCAGAAGAAAAAGTACCTCCGGGATATTATCGAGCCGATCAAGCTAATCAGCAGGCTGACCGGGCGCGGTTCGAGGTACGAGAGAGTCAAGCAGACAACGCAGTTCATCGTGGGGGCCGCCGGCGAGCAAGATGCAGAAATCGTGAAGTATATGTTCGGGCTATATGAGCGATTAAAGATGCACAGGGTGTATTTCAGCGCCTATCAGCGGGGACTTGGGGATTCATCCATCGCCGGTGAGCAAGTTGAGCCGGAAAGTAAAGCGGATATCCTTATGCGGGAGCATCGGTTGTATCAAGTGGATTTTCTGCTTCGCAAATACGCTTTTGTAGAATCGGATGTTGTTTTTGAGAAGGATGGAAATCTGTCCTTAGCTACTGACCCGAAACTTGCGTGGGCTTTGAGGCATCCTGAGTTTTTCCCTGTAAACATAAACCAAGCATCGAGGTTTTCACTTCTAAGAGTGCCCGGATTCGGGCCGATCACAGTCAAACGGATATTGGAACGGCGAAAACAAGGCGGTATCTACTCTATAGAAGACGTGGGCAAGACAGGAGTTAGGTTAGAAAAAGCGAAAAATTATCTGACATTCTGAAAATTATCATTGTGTGATTAACTCCAAAATGTATAATTCCTCAGCCAAATACAAGGAAAAAAGATATTGAAATCGTATTATGTTAATGGAGATATAGATGAACAGTCTCGTACCCACTAAGGTATTCCTTACTAAAGGGCTCGGCCGACACAGGTATCAACTAAAGTCCTTTGAAGAAGCGCTTAGAAAGGCAGGTGTGGCCCAACAGAATTTAGTGCAAGTCTCATCGATTCTGCCGCCGAAATGCAAAATGATCAGCAGGGACAATGGTCTGAAGCGACTGACCCCGGGGGAAATTTGCTATTGTGTTATGGCACGATCCGACACAGATGAACACGGCAGACTGGTAGCATCTTCAATCGGCGTTGCTGTTCCAAGAGATCGCAACCAATGGGGATACCTCAGTGAGGTTCACGGCCATGGAATGGATCAGCGGGCGGCGGCAGATATGGCTGAAGACCTGGCAGCCGGGATGCTGGGGACGACACTTGGGCTGGAAGTTGATCCGAACAAGGCGTGGTCCGAAAAGGAGCAGGTCTACAAATCCAGCGGTTTGATCATTAGAACGTCTAACATAACCCAAACGGCTCGTGGCGAAAGGGATCTGTGGACAACGACGGTAACTCTTGCCGTATTTCTGTTCGATTAGAGATGTCTATACGATCGAATTGCTGAGTTTATGAATAGGCGCCTGCTATGGGACAAATAGCAAATTTCGGGGACGTACCTGAAGAATATTCTGCCCTGGAGAACGCAAGTGTTGTCGTAATTCCTGTCCCCTATGACCGGACAAGCACATGGCTTAAAGGAGCGTCCAGAGGACCGTCGGCTATTATTGAAGCTTCCACGCACATGGAGCTATATGATATCGAGACCGATTCGGAGGTATATCGAAAGGGCATATTTACGGCGGAGGCCTTGAATGGAGAGCTGCTTCCCGAGGACATGGTCGAGATGGTCGCAGAGCAGGTTCGGCAGTATATTAGAGACAATAAATTCGTCGTGGTTTTGGGAGGAGAACACTCCGTGAGCATCGGCCCGGTCAGGGCCCATAACGCAAATAATACAGACATCACCGTCCTGCAGCTCGACGCTCATTGTGATCTGAGGGACGAGTACGAAGGCTCTAAGTACAATCACGCATGTGTGATGGCCAGGATAATGGAACTGTGCCCGATTGTGCAGGTGGGCATACGAAGCATGGACTCTGCCGAGAAGAAAGACCTTGATACGAGCCGTGTCGTTTTTGCCAGGGATATATCCACGAACGAAGATTGGATCGAGAAGACTCTATCCAAATTGACCGACAAGGTATATGTTACCATTGATCTTGATGTCTTTGATCCGTCGATTATGCCCTCAACTGGAACTCCAGAGCCCGGAGGCTTATTATGGTATGACGTGCTGGGATTACTGAGGGTTGTTTTTGAAAACAGAGACGTGGTAGGTTTCGATGTAGTCGAACTGTGCCCGGATGAGAGGAATAAGGCGCCGGATTTTTTAGCGGCGAAACTAATTTACAAACTGTTAAGCTATAAATTCAGAGACTGAGATGGAAAAAAAGGATTTACTTAAAGACCCGGTCAAGCATATCGACATAAAATCGTTTGATTCCGGCGACATAATAGAGGCGATGAAGGACATGTCTTTTACTTCGAGAGATACAGCCAGAGCCGCGGAGATTCTCAACACGATGATAAATGACAAGGATTGCACAATCATTCTGTGCATAGCCGGGAGCACGAGTGCGGCCGGGTGCATGCAAATCTATGTTGATATGGTCAAGTGCAACATGGTTGACGCTATTGTTTCTACGGGAGCTGCGATAGTCGATATGGACTTTTTCGAAGCTCTGGGCTTTAGGCATTATAAGGCACAACAATCAGTTGATGACGAGGTTTTAAGAGAACTCCACATTGACAGGATTTATGACACACTAATCGACGAAGACCAGTTGCAGATTTGTGACGAGACCATAAAGAAAATTGCGGATTCACTGCCCGCAAGACCTTATTCATCGAGAGAATTCATTAAGGAAATGGGCAGGTATCTCACAGATAATGCCAGGAAGCCGGATTCCCTTGTTCAAGCAGCGTATGAGAACAATGTGCCGATATTCTGTCCAGCCTTTTCCGATTCGAGTGCGGGTTTTGGGCTTGTCAAACACCAGGCGGAAAATGAAGCCAGCCACGTTTGCATAGATTGTGTCAAGGATTTTCGAGAACTGACAGAGATAAAGATTAAGTCGCCTGTTTCAGGACTTTTCATGATTGGGGGAGGTGTACCAAAGAATTTTGCCCAGGATACGGTTATCTGCGCCGAGATTCTTGGACATCACACGGAAATGCACAAGTATGCCGTGCAGATTACCATTGCAGATGTCCGGGATGGAGCGCTTTCAGGGTCCACCCTAAAGGAGGCTCGCTCCTGGGGCAAAATAGATAAAGGATATGAGCAGATGGTCTACGCCGAAGCAAGCAGTGTTCTGCCTCTGATAGTCAGCTATGTGTACCACCGCCGAGACTGGCAGAAAAGAAACAAGAGAATGTTTGATTTTTAAGGATCGGCTTTAGATGAGGGCGGTTTCAATTCTGGTTAAGCGGCGCTTCTGATAGCTCAAGATATTCGGTAAGTTCCGACCACTTTTTTGATTGCATATTTTAAACAATTGGCCTAACCTTTTTTAATGCTGTGCTTTGTTCCGGGTTATCGTATAGTTATAACTTAGGATGCCGTATTTCAGAATGCGGAGCCGATATCTATGTTGTTCAAAACAGACGAAACACTTAGTGAAAGTCAGGTTCAATCCGCGCTGAAGAACATTATCAAAGACGGCGTAGCTTCTCAGGCTATGGGAATATTGACCGGCGGTGCTTTTCTGGTAGCTTTTGCAGTCAAACTTGGAGCATCTAATCTGGTCATAGGCTTGCTGGCTGCAATTGGGCCTCTATCTCAGTTACTTCAGTTGCCGTCGATATTCCTCGTTGAAAAAATACGCAACAGAAGGCTGATCACCATTGTTGCAGCGGCGTTGAGTCGGCTTTGCTGGCTGATCGTTGCCCTTAGTCCCTTTCTATTTCCCGCAAAGATTGCCATCGCGGTTCTGTTGATATTACTGACGGCGGTTTCAGCCTTTGGTGCGGTTGGAGGTTGCAGCTGGAATTCCTGGATGAGGGATTTGATCCCGGAAAATATTATGGGCTCCTTCTTTTCCAAGAGGATGCGGGTAGCCACCGGCGTGGGTGTGGCCTTGAGCATTCTGGCCGCCGTATATCTGGATTTTTGGAAAAGGCATTTTGCCGATCAGGAATTGATCGGCTATTCGGTTTTGTTTCTGGCCGGCTTTGTGGCAGGAGTAACAGGTCTTTTCTTCCTGGCAAAGACGCCGGAGATTCGAATGCCACAGGTTGCCGAGAAACAAAAGATACTTCAACTTCTTTCTCAGCCTTTCAGAGATGAGAACTTTAGAAAGCTTATAGCCTTCATGTGCTCCTGGAATTTTGCGGTCAATCTGGCAGGGCCTTTCTTTATGGTTTACATGCTCAAGAGACTGGGCCTGAGCATGTCGTTTATCATCGGGCTTTCTATTGTCAGCCAGGTAATGAACTATCTGTTTCTCAAAATCTGGGGTAGTTACACGGATCGTTTCAGCAACAAATCCGTCTTGGCTATAAGCGGCCCGTTATTCATATTATCAATACTGGCGTGGACGTTTACGACAATGCCGGAAAAATATGTGCTGACCATACCGCTTCTGGTAGTCATTCACATTGTGATGGGACTGTCGTCTGCCGGTGTCTCTCTGGCCTCGGGCAATATAAGTTTAAAGCTTGCCCCCAGGGGACAGGCTACCGCATATCTGGCGACCAATACGATAGCGAACTCCGTCGCCGCCGGCATAGCCCCCATATTGGGCGGCAAATTTGCTGACTTCTTTTCGGGCAGAGAATTGGCCTGGACGCTGAAATACACAAGCCCTGTGAAGGAGTTTGCTCTGCCCACATTGAACCTCCAGCAGTGGGACTTTTTCTTTGCACTGGCCTTTTTGATTGGTTTATATTCACTTCATCGATTATCTATGATAAAAGAAGAGGGTGAAGTTGAGGAAAAGATTGTCGTCGAGCAGCTCTACTCAGAAGTCAGAAGTCAGGTAAGAACGCTTTCTTCCGTTGAAGGGGTAAAGCAAATGGTAAGCTTTCCCTTATCGATTGTCAGAAATATTACTGAAAAGAGAATGCGAAATGGCAAAGCAAAGACAGATTAAAAGGCACTCAAAAAAAGCCGGACTTCCTCCCGGCACTCTTGTCCATATCGGCGAGAAAAGAGCAGAGAAGATAAGGATTACTCTAATTGATTATGACGAACGGAACTTTCAGGAAAGACCGGTTGAGACCATTGAAAAATGCTTCCCTTTTAAAGAAACGCCAACGGTTACATGGATAAATATTGACGGCCTCCATGACATAGAGACCATAGAAAAAGCGGGCCAGCATTTTGGGCTGCATCCCCTTATACTCGAAGACATCCTCAACACGGGTCAGCGTCCCAAGTTTGAGGATTATGAAAAGTACCTGTTCATCGTATTGAAAATGCTCAGATACAACGACGATGACAATACCATCCAGTCGGAACAAATAAGTCTTGTCCTGGGGCAGAATTTTGTTCTTTCATTTCAGGAGGTTGTTGGGGATGTTTTTGATCAGATAAGAGAGCGAATCAGGAACGCAAAGGGTCGTATCCGGAAAATGGGGCCGGACTACCTGGCTTATGCTTTGATAGATGCAGTGGTTGATAACTATTTTGCAATCCTGGAAAGAGTGGGAGAAACAATCGAGGCAGTGGAAGAAGAAGTGGTTACCAATCCTAACGAGAAAACACTCCAACAGATCCACGCTCTTAAAAGAGAAATGATATCTTTGCGCAAATCAGTTTGGCCTTTGAGAGAAATGATCAGCGGCTTAGAAAGGAGTGAGTCTTCAATTATCAAAGAAACGACCGACATATACCTGCGGGATGTCTATGACCACACCATACAGATTATAGATTCCATCGAGAGCTTTCGCGATATGGTTTCAGGTTTGCTCGATATCTATCTTTCCAGTATCAGTAACAGGATGAATGCTGTAATGAAGGTTCTTACAATTATTGCTACTATATTTATTCCCCTTACCTTTGTAGCCGGCATTTATGGTATGAATTTCAAATATATGCCTGAGCTTGAATGGAAGTGGGGGTATTTATATTTATGGACAATTGTGGTTATTGTGGGGATTTGTATGTTGATTTATTTTCGAAGGAAGAAATGGCTGTAAAACATGGGAGGCTTTTCTCGCTTTGGACCATTTGAGGAGAAGAATTTATGCTGATCTTGTTTATTTTAACATTAATTATCTCGTTCATTGTTGTCAGAATAGGGGCGATTGCTTTTCAATTGACTGGGCTTGAGTGGTCTTTAGCCAAATTCCAGGCGCTATCGTGTTTCTCAGGTACAGGGTTTACGACAAAAGAGGCTGAGTTAATTACAAGCCACAAACAAAGGCGCAAGATCGCTTCAACTCTCATAGTTTTCGGTAACGCAGGCCTGGTAATTATGATTGCTACTTTAGCCGGTTCGCTCGTTCCTCAAGAGACGATACTTTCCAAGTTGTCAGAATCATTCCTGCCATTTGACATCCCACCTTATTTAGTAAGATGGGTAAATTTAGTCATTATTATGGTTTTGGTGTATGTTATCTATAAAATTTTCACACACGAAAAGTCGGTTCGCAAACTCACTAACTTCTTAAGAAAAAAAATCATCAAAAAAGAAATCTTTCAAAAAGTATCCTTTGAAGAGCTGCTGCTGTCAACCGGTGGTTATGGCGTATCACGAATTACAATTTCAGCGGGAAGTCCTGTGCTTAACAAGACTCTTGCAAATTCCCAGCTCAGAGAAAACGATATCACTGTGTTAGCGACTGTAAGGTGTGCCGAAACAATACCCAATCCGTCGGCAAACATGAAAATCCTACTCGGTGACGAGCTTATATGCTTTGGGAAATTAGAGAACATCAAAAAGAAAGTTTCTATGAATCCGTAATAATAAATGTATGATAAGTCTGTATTTACAGAATTTAATAAAATAGCTTTGAGAATGAGATAATATGGATGATTTGTTGGCTAACTCGTGGGTATATACATGGATTGCCATACCTTTCTTGATATTTGTGGCAAGAATATTTGATGTGAGTCTGGGAACGGTGCGCGTCATATTCGTTTCGAGAGGATTCAAATATCTCGCCCCTGTAGTCGGTTTCGTTGAAATCCTGATCTGGCTTCTTGCTATTGGCCAGATAATGAAAAACCTTTCCAACCCTGCATGCTACATTGCCTATGCCGGTGGGTTTGCCATGGGTAACTTTGTCGGCATTCACATAGCTGAAAAACTGTCTTTAGGCTTAGTGATGATAAGAGTGATTACCAAAAAGAATGCGATGCCGTTAGTGGATTTTCTTAAAGCGGAAAATTATGGAGTTACCAGTGTCGATGGGCACGGAACCAGCGGGCAGGTAAAGGTAGTTTTCACAATTGTGCCGCGCCGGGAGGTAAGTAGTGTGGTCGAGCTGATTAAGAAATTCAATCCCCAGGCTTTTTACTCTATAGAGGAAGTTGGCCTTGCGGAAAGGGGGGTGTTTCCGGTCAGAAAAAGCTGGAGGGATTTTAATTTGTTAGGATTATTCAGGCCATTTAGAAAAGGCAAGTAGGTGCGAGTATAAAGAATTAGTCATTTTAGCATTCTTGGCTTTCAGAATTACATGAAGCGATTGAGACATACATTTGAAATGGAAAACTTCAAGAATTGTGCTGTTATTGTAGCGCACCCGGATGATGAAACACTCTGGGCGGGAGGGACTTTACTTTTGCATCCGGATATTGACTGGACAATTATTGCAATTTGCAGGAAGAGCGATATCGACAGGGCACCGAAATTTTTCAGGGTTCTTGAAGAATATAACGCAAGAGGTGCTATGGGCGATTTGGATGATGGTCCCGAACAGACGCCGCTTGATTTGATGCTTGTGCGGAAAACCATTCTGGAGCTTTTGCCTTCCACGAGATTCGATCTTGTCATCACCCACAGCAGATGGGGAGAATATACGCGGCATTTAAGGCATGAAGAGACGGCAAAAGCAGTTTTGAACCTTTGGAATTCCGACCGACTATATACAAAGCAAATCTGGTCTTTTGCATATGAAGATGGGAACAAAAATTATTTGCCAAAATCTGTTCAGGACGCAGATATTTCAATTGAGCTACCGGAGCGAATATGGCAGCATAAATACAAAATTATTACCGAAATTTATGGTTTCAACAAGGATAGCTTTGAAGCCAGGACGACGCCTCGTAAAGAAGCATTCTGGTGTTTTAAGCCGGCGTCAAAAGAGTTTGGAAAGGAGACAGGAAAATGAAAGTTTTAGTTCTTTATGATTATCCGCCTTCACCGGCAGGTCTTGCCACCCAGGGGCATTTACTGCATCGAGGGCTGGAAGAGATGGGCATTGAAGTATTTTCAGTAAACTTTGAATCAGCTCAGGAGAAGGAATGGTATTATCGATGGTTCGAGCCGGATGTAGTCGTAGGGGTTGGCTATTGGGGACATACACCGCATTTGGTGTTACATCCAAAACGGTATGGCATTACTCCAATACCCTGGCTTGTAGCTGACGGTTATCTGGCAAACTACCGAGAAATACTTGAAGATTTACCTTTGCTTCTTGTTACTTCCAAATGGGTAAAGAAGGTCTACATGCGTGATGGTCTAAGCGGAAATAACATAGAAGTTCTTCATGTTGGATGTGATACTGATTGTTTCATCCACCGTGATAGAAAAGACCCCAAGGTAGCCGCTGTTCGTGATGCTTTAGGGGTAGCTGACGACCAGATTATGGTTTTGACCGTTGGCGGAGACGCCGCCTCAAAAGGCGCTCAGGAAGTGTTGCAGGCACTGGCGATCAATGATCCTGAGGCTCCTGATTGGAAGTATGTCTGCAAGGTTTGGCCGCAGCCCCGTACGGAACAACAGAATTTGGCCGATATGCAGTTGGCAACGCACCTGGGAATCGAAAAAAACGTAGTATATACATCCAGCCGGATATCTCGTAATTTCATGCCTTATCTCCTGGCCGCCTGTGATATCTATGCAGCCCCTTCCCGCCTTGAAGGATTCGGGATGATACAGGTTGAAGCAAACGCCTGTGAAAAGCCTGTTATTGGTATAAAAGCGATGGGCATGCTTGATACTTTAGTACACGGAAAGACAGCTTTTCTTGCAGATGTGGCCCAGGAAATCAAGTTGAGAGAGACAATACTTGGTGATGAATCAGGATACGAAACCGGGCATAAATACATCTTCAGAAGGCCTCGCACAGTCGATTATAGGGCCAGTGTACATGATATTGCTAACTATCTGATGGACTTAATGAAAAAACCCGAACTGAGAGAACAGATGGGCAAGGAAGGCAGAAAACGGGTCGTTGAAAACTTTGACTATAGAGTTATCGCCCAGAAATTTGTTAATATCATCTCAAAGCGACTCGGAATTTCATAGTATGGAAGATAAAAATAAAAAACTGTTGGAAAAAGCGAAAAAGGCAGCGCTTGAAGTTTTACTGCATAATAACCACGGCCCATTTCGGGGTCTGCCAAGAACTGCAGGCTGGGGCTATCCCGAACCGTACACGCGAGATTTGTTGATCAGCTCATTCGGAATTTTGACTGTAAAAAATGACAAGCTGACCAAGTCATTGAAGCATGTTCTGGAGACTCTTGCAAAAAATCAATCGCCGTTGGGGCACATTTCCTCATTGGTTCATGATCCACAGGATCGCGGTTCAAGTGACTGTACTCCGCTTTTTTTGATCGGCGTCGGCTTATGGAGAAAGGTGATGCAGGAACCGGACTTTCTCGAAGATGCCGTCAGAAAGGCTCTTACATGGATGGAATACCGCAGTCCGACGAATCGTATCATGGTCTGCCAACTGCCCACAAGTGACTGGCGTGATGAGCAGTGGGTTCTGGGATACGGGCTTTTCGTAAATACTTTGGTTCATATTTATCTGCGATTGTTCGGGCTGAATGAACAGGCAGAGATACTCAAAGATAACATGGGGCGGTTCACTGTCAAAGGCGACAGACAGAACCGTCATATCCACGAAGGTCTGGCCCTTCGTGCCAAACCCTATTATGCCTTATGGTCATACAAGGTACACAGGAGCGAACGTTTCGATTTATTAGGCAATAGCCTGGCGATTTTGTCCGGAATCGCATCGGTTTCCAGGGCGAATCATCTTATCACGTGGATTGAGGCCGAATGCAAAGAGATGCAGAAGAATGAGAATCTCGCCGTCGATTTACCGCCCAATTTCTTTCCCTATGTCAGGCCGGATGACCCCGACTGGATGCCTCGTTACAAGAAGTATAATCAGCCGGGAGAATACCATAACGGCGGAATCTGGCCTTTCATTTGCGGATTTTATATCGCCGCCCTGGTTGCCGCCGGCAAGTATATCCTCGCGCAAAAAAAATTACTGTCCCTGGCAAGGCTTGTACAGCAGCCCCGAGTCGCCGACGTAGAATTCGGCTTTAACGAATGGCATCGCGCGCAGGACGGCACTCCGCAAGGCCAGGACTGGCAGAGTTGGTCGGCTGCGATGTACCTGTACGCCGCTGGGTGTGTAGAACAAAAAAGAACTCCATTTCTCGAGGATGTCAGAGATTGGCCGAGAGCGAAACACCCACATAAAAACTCGGACACGGATAGTTAATCCAAACGAACACTTAATCGCCAGGTCCTAATTATAATTAGCTTGACAACCTACTGCGTGATCTGTCTGTAAATGGCATTTTTGTTTCCCGAATTACACACCATTTTTAAGCGTGGACTTCTACATTATTGTGCTCTTGCAAATCCGATGTCTCTATTAAAAAGGCCTGCTTATGGGCTTTTTCGTCGATGATTTCGGGTGTATGTTTGCCTCTGGCGCATCCTGTCTAAGCTTAAACTAAGAGCAAAATAGGTTTCTTATCAGAGGGTTTTGTCTCAAGTGTGACTTAATTCGTGAAAAGTTGTTGCAATTTTAAGTGATGGGGGTTAGTATTCTGCTCAGATGAGCTCCGTTAGAAGCTCGCCAATGGGGTAATAACAGAAAAAGGATGTCTAACGAGGCGAGATTTCGGCATATGGATGAGCCAGGCGAAAATATTAATGAAGGGCTCGAGACGGGCATCAGCAAGACTGTAAGTGATTTTATTGCCAGCCTTAGCAATGAGCATCGTATGCTGGTTATTCTTAAGGCACAATTGTATGATGGCACGTGGGAGCCGATGCTTGATGACCTGCAAAACCGCTTAGCGGGTAAGCCGTATATATTTAAGCTGGCAAATCGAATAAAAGACGATATCGAGCGCATCAAGCAGATGCAAAAATTTGAGGAAGAGCACAATGTCGATTTGTCTGAGTATGTTGAACTATCTTGAAGACAGATGCTTAAAAACAGCTGTGTTCCTGCTTTGTCCTGGTGAATATCCGATTTCGCAGTAATTATAGAAAGTGGTGACGAAAAGGTTTTTATGAGGAGTTATGAAAATGCTAAGAATATTCAACCACAGAATTGTTTTAATGGCGAGTCTTTTGGTTTTGTGCTTTATTCAGAACAGCTTTGCTGTGGAAAAAGGTTCGAGGTGGCTTGTTTCACCGGAACTGCTTAAGCACGCCGATTTAAAAATATTGTGGGACGATGAACTGCCGATCAAGAAGACCGAGGTTTTAGAGAGTTTGCTTATTCTCGGTAACCGTATCTATGCTATCTCCAACCAAAATTATATGGTTTCCCTGGACAGGGATAACGGAAGTATAATATTCAGCGGGATTGTTACATCGGCTGGTTTGCCGATTGCGGGGTTGAAGCTTTATGGCGATGAGCTTATATCCATAGGCGGAAGCAAGCTGGTTCAGATTAACGCTGAATCCGGGACTGAACGCAGGACCATGGATATGGGGTATGCTATAATGTGTCCCGCCGCCCGCAACAGTTCGTATTTTTACTTAAGTGGTGCCGACAAACGTTTGCATACACTTCGTGCGAAGGATAATGTTCAGATTTTCGAGGTTGCTGCTGAGAACGAGTCGATGATTACTTCAATCTATGCAGATGAGGATTCTGTCATCTTCGCCACTGATGCGGGTAATGTGATTAGTATTGCACCGAATGCGCCTAAACGTCTCTGGCAATTCAATGCTTCTGACGCTATTGCCGGGCCGATTGTCAGAGATGGGTACTCGTTGTTTTTTGCCAGTAAGGATACGAACGTTTACAGGGTTGATATGGTCGGCCTGCCCGAGAGAAAACGACTTATTTGGAAGTATCAGGCGGCGGCAGTACTTGATAAGGCCCCTCGTGTAACGCAACAGGTCGTATATCAGTATGTTTACGGTAAGGGCGTCACGGCGATAGACAAAGAAAACGGCACGCTTTTGTGGACAGTGCCGGGGGGGGTTGATTTGCTGGCCCAGTCCAAGGGCAAGGCCTACGTGATTACAAACAAAAGTACGTTAGTGGTGATGGACAACGCCAGAGCGAAAAAGCTGTATTCGGTTAATTTTGCCGGTGTCTCGAAATATGCGGCAAATATAGCAGACTCAAAAATCTACATTGCAGATAAACGTGGCCGGATTGCCTGCCTGCAACCGATTGAATAGAAAATAGTCGTCAGTCAAAAGTATTTAGTCAACAAAAAGGAGATGGAGTTCAAATGGATGTTAAAATTAAAGTAGCGTTGATAAGTGTTTCTGATAAGAGTGGCGTTGTTGATTTTGCCAGGAAGCTCAGCGAAATGGGAGTTAAGATAATCAGCACCGGTGGAACCGCCAAGAAGCTCAATAAAGAAGGACTGAACGTTGTCGGCATTGAGTCTGTTACGGGCTTCCCGGAGATGATGGACGGCAGGGTGAAAACACTTCACCCCAAGATTCACGGAGCGCTGTTGGGACTTCGCAACAAAAGCGAACACAAAGCAGCAATGGAACAGCATAATATTGAGCCGATAGACTTGGTCTGCGTGAATCTTTACCCGTTTGAACAGACGATTGCCAGGGGCGATTGCACACTTGCCGAGGCCATTGAGAATATTGATATTGGCGGTCCGAGCATGCTCCGCTCGGCTGCGAAGAATCATAAATTCGTGACGGTTGTGACAGAATCCGGCCAGTATGATAAGGTTATCAAAGAGATGGAGAAAAACGACGGGGCTGTGAGCGAAGAGCTCCGAAGCGATTTCGCACGGATTGCTTTTAGCCTGACGGCCTCGTACGATACAGCGATATCAAAATATCTTAACAGCAGAGCAGGCGTGGAATATCCCGAGAGAGTTTCCATAGCGATCAAGAAAGAAACCTCGCTGCGCTATGGCGAAAATCCTCATCAAAGCGCGGCATTCTATAAACTGTCGTCGAGTGGTGAGACTTCCGTCTGCAGCGGCACCTTTTTGGAGGGCGGTATAGGCATCAGCTTTAATAATCTGCTTGATACGAATGCCGCGTTTGAGCTGGTGAAGGAATTTGCCGAGCCGGCGGCGGTTGTCGTAAAGCACCTTAATCCGTGCGGCTGTGCGATCGATGATGATATTTGCGTGGCATACCGCAAGGCCTACGAAGGTGATGTAATTAGTGCGTTCGGCAGTATTATTGCTCTGAATAGAAAAGTGAACGTCGAATTGGCGCAAACGATTATGGAATCTTACAGCCGGTTCGGCAAGGCTCTCGGCGCCGGTGGTTTTTTTGCCGAGGTGATTATTGCGCCTGAATTTGATAAGGATGCAGTTGAGATAATCAGAACGCTGAAAGCCTGGGGTGATAGAGTTCGACTGATTGAAACCGGGCCCATCGACAGGGCCAATATTGACTGCGGGGAGTTTGATGTTCGCTGCATTGTGGGCGGAATGCTGCTGCAGAAACGGGATTTAGTTGGCTGGGAGCCGGATGTGCTGACGTATCCGACCAAGACCAGGCCTAATAAAGAACAGCTTGAAGACCTGAGAATCGCCTGGCTCGCCTCCAAGCATACCAAGAGCAATACCATCGTGCTGGTCAAGGACAGAAAGGTCTTAGGTGTCGGTGCCGGGCAGATGAATCGCGTTGAGTCCGGCCTGATTGCATTCAAGCGTGCCGGCGACGAAGCTAAGGGCTGCGTGATGGCCTCGGATGCGTTCTTCCCATTCCCGGATAACGTTGAAAACGCCGCCAGGGCGGGCATAACCGCAATAGTGCAGCCGGGAGGCTCGAAAAAAGATGATGAAGTTATCGCCGCCGCAGACAAACACGGAATCGCAATGGTCTTTACCGGTAAGCGACACTTTAAGCATTGATTTTGCGTCTTTTCGCCAATATTCGTTTTTTATCCCGTGTCAACAGAGGAACGGTAACCTGAAAAGGCTGTAATAAATATTAAAGAAACGAACATATTACCGCCCAGGTTAAACTTTGGTGCTACAATACCAATTTCCAAATAGGGGGCTTGTCTATGATTTGGGTGGATTGTGCAGGCTCAGGCCGAAGGCGTCTTCGGCGGCTTCCTTGAGCACTTCCGAAACCGTTGGATGCGGGAAGCTTACCTCGGTAATTTTTTCCGTGCTGCCGATGAGTGCTCTTGCTGCGCCTACCAGTTCGGTTACGATGGCGCCGACCATTGTCACGCCTACGATTTTATTATTAGATTTGTTCCCGACCACCCTTATTTCGCCCACGGTTTCGTTGTGTGCCGTGCTTCGGCCGTTGGCCTTGAAAAACGATTTTCCAACAGAAACGTCCAGACCTTCAGCATTGCAGGCCTCCTCGGTTTTACCGACAGATGCAATCTCCGGGAATGTATAGACCGCTCGTGGTATAAGCGAATAGTCGGCTATTTTTTCATCACCGCCTGTGGCGTTGACCGCTGCAGCTTCGGCCTCGGCAAAGGCTCCGTGTGCTAAATAAGTTGTCCCTACAGCGTCACCAATCGCGTATATGCCGGTGGCATTCGTTTCTAATTTCTCATTCACTGTAATCGCCGGGCCATTCATCTGCAAATTCAAAGCTTCGACGGTTTCATCATCAACAACCGGTCTTCGGCCAACCGAAACAAGTACTTTTTCTGCGTCTATTTTCCGGCCGTCTTCCAGAACGACATTTGCCAAATCCCCGGCCTGCTCTACCGAGGTTACTTTCTGATTAGTCAGACAATCAATGCTAAGTTTTTTGAATTCGCGTTCCATTAGTCGTCCGACCCACTGGTCCTCCATCGGTATCAGTCGTGAGAGGGCTTCAACGATTGTCACTTTGGTCCCCATTGCAGCATAGACACAGGCCATTTCACAGCCGATGACCCCGCCGCCTACGATGACCATTGATTTTGGTATTTGCTGCAGAGCCAGGGCCTCTTTACTGCTGATTACGGTCTGACCGTCAAATGGAATGGTTGGAATCTGAATCGGCTGTGAACCGGTTGCGAGGATTGTTCTATCAGCCATAATTTCCACTGGGACTGTTTCCGATTCGATTTTGATTCGATTTGGTGCCGTGACAACCGCCCGGCCCTGGATTATTTTTACCTTGTGGCTCTGGATTAGTCCTGTCAGGCCTTTACGAAATCCGGCCACTACGGCGTCCTTTCTTGCCTGGATTTTAGACCAATTGGGAGTGGCTGATGCCACGTCAATGCCCATCATTGCTGCGTGCTTTATCAAGAGCAGGGTATGGGCCGAGGCCAGCAGCGTCTTCGACGGGATACAGCCGCGATTAAGACAAGTGCCGCCAATAAAATCTTTCTCGATGATTGCTACGGATGCACCCCTTTGTGCACATCTGATAGCGGCGGCATAACCGCCGGGGCCGCTGCCGATTACAACAACATCATATTTCTCTGCCATGATTCTCACTCCTTACAGTTTCCAATGAATCCCGAAACATTTATGAAATTCTATGTTGGTCGATAAGGATTCTTCTCGGGATTGTACCACGCGAAGAGCCGGTCGCGCAACTGATCTCGAACCTTTTTGAAAGCCGGATCGTTGATACGGTTGACTAATTCACCCGGATCGGTCTCGTGGTCGTACAGTTCGTGCGTTGAGCCGTGATTGAATATGTATTTATATCGCCGTGTGCGAATCATGTACTCACAGACCTGGGACCTCAGGTTAAACTCGCTGAATGCAGCGGATGGGCCCTTCAGGTCCGGGTCCCTCAGTACATCGGCAAAGCTGTTTCCATCCATACTTTTCGGTGCGCCTGGTATATCGAGCAGTGTTGTCTTTTGGGGTTGTTTGAGATCCGCAAGTTCGTTCAGCGTCGGGTACAGGCCGATGTACTCGGTCAGCGCGGCGGTCACCTTGTTCTTTGGAAGATGTTTTGGATAGCTTACAATTAACGGTACTCGTACCGACGGCTCGAACAGACAGAACTTCTGATAAAGCCCGTGGTCGCCGTCCATGTCACCATGATCGGATGTATAGACAACTATTGTGTTATCCAGCAGTTTTTCCTTTTCGAGCGCCTTGTAAACGTAACCGACACAGGTGTCAACAAAGGCGAGATTGCCTAAATATCCCGCACGGTGGGCACGCTGGCGCTTCTCTCCAAGCTTAGCCATATTTTGGATGCGACGCTGGATATGCAGAGGGTAAAGAGAAATGTCACCAACCTTCGGAAGCGTCATCTTTTCGACGGGATACTTTTCCGCCCACTGCCTCGGCGGGTAGAACGGCGAGTGGGGCTTCATAAAGCTTGTAACCAGAAAAAACGGCTGGTTGCGATATCTGGTGATGAATTTCGCCGCCTCACGTGCGAGGAACATATCGAGGTGGTCTTCCGGTTCGAGCCGCGAAGCCATGCTCTCGAAATTCCACTTCTCGACGTTACCCGCCCAGGGGCTTCGCTTGAGCCACAATCCATCGATGTCGGGCAGACCGGCGCCGCCGTCATTCACCGTCTTGAAGAAATTCTGCGACAGGGGATGGTTGGCGATTTCGTTGGCATAGTGCTGAACCTTCGGGCCCAAATACATCAGCCAGTCGTTGATAGACAGATAAAACTCGAAACCGTGATTGTGAGCGTCGACAAAGTGCATCTTGCCCATCAGCGCGGTCAGATAGCCGTTTGCGGCGAAATGATTGGCCATCGTGCGGTACCGCCAATCAAGTCGGTCCCTGTTAGTGATTGCACCGGTGCTATGGGCATAGAGTCCGGTCAGCAAGGCCATACGCGAAGCTACACAGACAGGATAAGGACAATAGGCATTGGTAAATCGGATGCCCCTTGAGGCTATCAGGTCGATATTTGGCGTGGGAACCAGGTCTCTGCCGGCACAGGTCATCATGTCTGCCCGGTGCTGGTCGGTCATAATCACAAGTACGTTAGGTTTATCAGGGCGCTCGGTTGAATGTTGCCCCGATGATTGTGCTAAAGATGATTCTACAAGCGGAGATTCTGCTCCGTCGGACTTATGGTTAAGTAAAACAGAAGCAGCTCCTAATCCCGCTGTTTGAAGAAATTTTCTTCTTTTAATAAAGGTTTTATCCATCATATTTACTCTTAGTTCTGTAAAAGTTTAATAATCATTTGGCAGTTTTCTTCTGCTGCCCACGTCCCCATTCGTTCGCCCTGTCCGGGTCGTAATTCGGATTCGGTGTGGGCATCTTGGCGCCGACCGATTTACGCCATGCGGCGAGTTTCTTCTGCAGCTCGGAAGCTTTTTCCGGCATTTGTCCAGCAAGGTTCTTTTTCTCACCAATATCTTTCTGGAGATTATATAGTTCCAGCCGACCGTCCTCGAAGAATTCGATAAGTTTCCAATGTCCCTGTCGTATAGCACCTGCAGGCCTTGAGTGATGATAATGCGGATAGTGCCAGTATATCGAATCTCGTTTGAGCTTGCCGGTTTGCCGTAACAGAGGCAGAATGCTTTCGCCATCAAGCACATGCGATGGGTCGCCCTTGGCGCCTGCGATATCCAGGAAAGTGGGGTAGAAATCAACGCTGGTGACAGGTGCGATGCAGGTTGTTCCGGCCTTGACAACGCCGGGCCAGCGGACTATTAACGGCTCGCGGATTCCACCTTCATACAAGGTACCCTTTTCGTCCCGAAGCGGCGCGTTAGTTGTCACACTCTGTCTCTCGCCTTGATAACCGCCATAGGCTTGATATAATCCCCCATTGTCTGAGAAGAAAATTAAAATAGTCCGGTCGTTTAGATTCAGCTCGTCGAGTTTTTCAATAATGCGGCCGATACTTGTATCTAAATGCTCGACCATAGCAGCATAGACCGGATTATTAACGCCGGTTGCAGGCTTGGGCTTGCTCGTGTATTTATCGATTAGCTCCTGAGGTGCTTCCAGCGGAATGTGTACCGTGTGGTGCGACAGATATAGGAAAAACGGCTGTTGCCTGTTCTCTTCAATGAATTCGATGGCCTGCTCGGTATAAGCGGTAACCTGTTTGTCCTTTTGGTTGCGGGCACGATCAACTACCTTATCAAAACCCTGATCGTCAGGCATATAGCCCTGTCCACCGAGGTGCCATTTGCCGATATGAGCTGTAGTATAACCTTGTTCTTTGAGTACTTCAGCAATAGTAACCGCTTCCAGAGGCAGTTGCAAAAGGTTCTGAGGCACGCTGAGTTTTTCCCATGGCCGCTGATGCCCCGGAATGAAATCGGTGATGCCTATCCTGGCGGTATACTGCCCGGCGAGAATACTGGCACGGGTAGGCGAACAAACCGGACAGGCGGCGTAGGCATTTGTGAACTTCATTCCCTGGCTGGCCAATCGGTCGATATTAGGCGTCTCGTGAAACTTGCTGCCATAGCAGCCGACATCTGTCCAGCCCATATCATCGATGAGAATGAAAACTAAATTGGGTTTGTTATACGATTTAGGATTTGTAGTTATCTGCTCGGAGTTGGTAGTACAGCTATGCACAGCCAGGGATGCTGCCCCCAACCCCAAAGCTTTCAAGAAACAACGTCGGTTCATAAAATTCTCCTTTTTCCAAACAAGAGCTAAGTAATTTAAGCAATCGTCCCATCATTTCTTCGGTGCTAAAAGCTGGAACTCCCAGATGGTTGGGCCTTCAGTGGCCTTCAGGATATTCAGCCTGACAAGACGAGCGGTTACAGGCTTAAATTGGACTGAATAATCGGATCCAATCTTTTTGCCCCGAGCGAACGTTTTCCATTGTTCATTGTCTCTGTATTGTAGCTCAAATTCCTGGACGCGGTCGTAAGCTTCATTGATTTTAACGCGGTTAAACATCGAAGCTTTCCCCAGGTCCACTTCCAGCCAGGCCTGCTTTGTGCCGGAATCGGTGGCCCAACGAGTGGCCGGGTCGTCGTCCACGGCCTTGTCTGGGCCATGTTGGGAATCATTCCGGTGCACGTTGGATGCCCGAGCCTTCTTGAGATGTGCCAGAGAGGCTGATGGCATACTAACTGCAGTAACCTCAGAAGCCGGGCCGTCCAGTTGCAATTTAATGATTGTGTCGAGCTCCTTCTGATAAGACTTTGGAACAGAAATATCGATACCCTTTTTGGTTTGTTTGACGGTGACGGTACCGCCTGTCAGGACGGAGCTTTCAATGATTTTCTTTGGAATAGGCGGCAGCGTCAAGTACTCTTCCGGCCAATTCAGGACGTGGATGTAAATTGAGTTGCCTTTGTATGTGCTGGCGCCCCAGGTGCCCGGCTTAAACGGTCCGCCGCGGGTGGCGTAAATGCTCTGGCCATATTTTTTGAGCCAGGCGCCCATTTCTCTGAGTCGAGTTACCTGCCTGGGCTCAATCTCGCCTGTCGACATAGGTCCGACGTTGAACAGGAAATTGCCATCCCCACCGGCTACCTTTATCAGGGTCTGGATACACTGCTCCAGCGATTTGAGCTGGTCGTCGGGTTTCCATGCCCACTGCCGACAGATTGTCATGCAGGTCTCCCAGGGGCGGTCGTTCTGGAACCTGCCGATTCTCTGCTCAGGCGTGTCGTGGTCGGCAGGCAGTCCGGCACGGTTGTTGATGATAACATCAGGCTGAAGCTGCCTAATCATCTTAAAGAGGTTATCCGAGTCCCAATCTTCGGCCTTGCCGCCCAGACCGTCAAACCAGATGATATCAATCTTGCCGTAGTTGCTGCAAATCTCTCGAAGTTGGCCGTGGAGGAACTTAATATAGCGGGAATGATTCTCCGTTCGATAGTCCGGATGATACCAGTCGGGTGGCGAGTAATAGTAGCCGAGTTTCAAGCCGGCCTTGTGGCAGGCATCGGCCAGCTCCTTGACGACATCTCGTTTGAACGGCGAGTTGGTAATCTTATAGTCCGTCAATTTGCTGTCAAACATTGAGAAGCCATCGTGGTGTTTGCTCGTGAACACAAGATATTTCATGCCGGCGTCTTTGGCGATTTGCACCCATTCGTCGGCATTGAACTTGACCGGATTGAACTGCTTGTAGAGATTGTCATAGACCTCAACGGGGATGGTACCTGTACCGGTACGCCCTCGGCGCTCGCCGCCTCGCGACCAGCCTATTTCCGTACCCTTTAGGCTCACCGGCCCCCAGTGGATGAAAAGGCCGAATCTCATTTGACGCCAGGCCTGTACGTTCTGTGCACCGGCTTTTAAGAAATCGTCAGCTCCTTTAACTGAAGAAGCTGTGAATAGGCACACAGTCAATGCGGCACAAGTTGCAATTAGGTAGTTAATATAATTATTTTTTAACATTTTTTTCATCCTTTCAATTTATGGAACAGGGATTAATCAGAAAGAATAATATAACAGAAAGCCCTGAAAAGCAAAACTTAAGGTTTTGTTTTTCCCAAAGTTGATTTAAAACTATCATGCCTTGGTTACTTAGCGATGCTTGTGTGAGCGGCGTCGAACATTCTTACGCCGCCGGTGTCTAATTGTAGAATAAGGCCTTTTTCGGGATCAATTCCAATGCAATTGCCTAAAAATTCCCGGCCGTTATAGATAAGCTTTACTCTGTGGCCTAATTGAATGCTCAGGTTACGCCACTGGTTGGTTATTTTTTCGCTTTCTTTTTCTGCTATTGTGAGCCAGTAGTCTATCGAGGTTAGCAGTCTTTTTGCCAGTGAGATGCGATCGACTTTTGAGCGACTTTCCATGTCTATGCTTGTTGCGATTTGTTGTAAATCCGCACCGAAAGAGCCTTTCTTTTGGTGGCAGTTTATTCCAACGCCAATAATGTAAGTATTGCCATCGTCAGCCATTTTTGATTCGACCAGGATACCCGCAACTTTTTTACCGTTGAGGACTATATCGTTTGGCCATTTGATTTTTGCCTGGCTGTTGGCTGTCCTGCCGATGGCCTCAGCGACCGCTACGGCGCAGGTGAGCGAGAGCAGCTCGGCGTTTACTTTACTGAGAGTTAGGACAATTGAACAAAGAATGCTGTCTGAGCGGCCGCTGTACCATTTATTTCCGGCTCTGCCTCTGCCTGCTGTCTGCTCCTCGGCGAAGATTACCAGGCCGTCGTTTCCCTTATTCTTTGCATATTCTGTGGCAATGTCATTTGTGCTTGATGTGCTGTCGTAAACGAGGATTTCTCTGCCGATGAGTTTTGTCTTCAGATTCAGCTTTATTTTGTCGGGATCCAGCATAAGCAAAGAAAATGAAAAATCAAAATGTAAAATGCAAAATTAAAAAAGTCATCCCCAAGGGATTCCGCAATTTTGATTTCTAATGTTTGATATTTGATTTCGGTCTATAGGTTACCTGTCGAGTCCAATATCAACGGCCCTCGCCGAATGAGTGATTGCACCTACGGCGATTCTGTCAATACCGCACTGGGCTATGCCTGAAACGCTGTCTAACGTTATGTTGCCAGAGGCTTCCAGTAACGGCTTCTTGTTCTTGCCGCATTTCTTGTCTCGCATCTCGACAGCGTGTTTTAACTGCCACTGGCCCATATTATCGAGCAGTACAATGTCTATACCCGGAATCTTCAGGACGTGGTTAAGCTGGTGGTCAACATGATCAACCTCAACGGCAATAAACTTGACGGTCTTGAATTTCTTGGCCTCGGCAACGATTCTTTTTAGTTTTGACTGGAAGTTTGGGCCGAGCTGCGCCAAGTGGTTATCTTTAATAAGGATGCCGTCATAGAGTCCAAGGCGATGATTATAGCCGCCCCCGCAGTGTACCGCGTACTTTTCGAGGATTCGCCAGCCGGGCATTGTTTTACGAGTATCATAAATCTTTGCTTTTGTGCCCTGAATAGCTCGCACATATTGGCTCGTTGTCGTGGCTATCCCGCTTAGACGCTGTAGAAAGTTTAGCATAACCCGCTCTGCACTCAGCATAGAGCGCAAAGGCCCTTCGATTGTAGCGATTTTGCTGCCCACGTGGGCCGGCTCGCCGTCATTTATTCGCACTCTTAGCTTGAGCTTTTTGTTGTAGCATTTGAGAATCTCTCTAACGACGTCCATTCCACATACGATGATTTCTTCGCGAGAGATTATGTTTGCCTTGGCAACGGCGTCATCTTCAAATAAAAGCTCGCTCGTCACATCTCCCTTTCCGAGGTCTTCTTCTATTGCCATTCTGATAAGGGGCCGTGCTTTTGCGATGTTGAGTTTTTTCATTTTCTTTCTTTTCCTTTTGTTCTTAATTTTCCGATGAAGGTGTCATTTTCTTGTGAATTTTTGCTTTTTTGTTATCAAAAAATCTCTTTTCTTTTTTCTCGAGTCAATAAGAACCAGTTCCGGCAGTTCTTTCAGTTCTCTCAACTGGTCACGCAGAAACGCGGCCCGCTCAAAATCCATGCCCCGGGCTGCTTCGAGCATTTCCTTTTCAATCTGAGAGGCTAATTCAACCTTCTCGTACTCCGAATCGCCAAAACGTACTGCCTGCTGGGCGGTCTGCCTTGCTTTAATCTGCTCGGTCAAACCGGAGCGGATTTCTTTCCTTATGGTCTCGGGAGTAATATTATGCTCTTCGTTGTATTTTAACTGAATTTTACGGCGTCTTTCTGTTTCGTCAATAGCTTTTTGCATTGAGGGTGTAATCCTGTCAGCGTATAAAAAGACGGTAGCATTAATATTTCGAGAGGTTCTGCCGATTGTTTGTATCAGCGAGGTCTGGCTTCTAAGGAATCCCTCCTTATCGGCGTCAAGGATTGCGACGGCTGAAACCTCCGGTAAATCAAGTCCCTCTCGCAGCAGATTTATACCCACCAGCACATCAAAATTGCCGGTGCGCAAGTCCCGCAGTATCTCAATTCTTTCGAGAGTCTCAATTTCGCTGTGAAGATAACGACATTTGAAGCCTTTTTTTGTAATGTAGTCTGAGAGGTCTTCCGCCATCCTTTTTGTCAGGGTTGTAACGAGCACCCGCTCTTTGGCTTCGACCCTTTTTTTAATTTCTCCCAGAAGATGTGGAATCTGATTACTCGCCGGATACACGAAGATTTCCGGGTCCAGAAGTCCGGTGGGTCTGATGATCTGCTCGACGACCTCATGATTGCACAGCTCCAACTCAAACGGGGCGGGTGTTGCGGAGACAAAAATGGCCTTGGCCCAGTTTTCCTGGAATTCCTCGAATCGCAGCGGCCTGTTATCCAGCGCACTCGGCAATCTGAAGCCGTGCTCTATCAGAGTCTCTTTTCGGTGTCTGTCACCGGCCCACATCGCCCGAATCTGCGGAATCGTAGCGTGAGATTCGTCGATAAACAAAAGGAAATCCTCTGGGAAATAATCAATGAGCGTATAAGGTCTGGCTCCGGGCGCCAGGCCGGCCAAGTGTCTGGCGTAATTCTCAATCCCGCTGCAATAACCGACTTCCTGCATCATTTCGATATCGTACATAGTTCGGGCCTGGAGCCGCTGGGCTTCCAGCAGCTTGCCTTCACCTCGGAGTGACGCAAGGTGTTGTTTAAGCTCGGCTTGTATGCTTTCAACAGCGGACCCGATTCTCTCGCCGGGCATAATATAGTGTTGAGCCGGATATATGAAAACCTGCTGTTCGATAGCGAGAGTTTCTGCGGATATCGGATTTATATAGCTTATCTTTTCTATTTCATCCCCGAAGAATTCAATGCGAATCGCAAAGGATTCATAAGAAGGATGCAACTCGACAACATCGCCTCGAACTCTGAAAGTCCCTCTTTGAAAATCGATATCATTTCTGTTGTACTGGATATCAGCTAATCTGCCGAGCAGGTCATTCCTGTCGCAATGGTCGCCGGTGCGAATAGCCACCACGCTGGCTTTATAATCCTCCGGTGAGCCAAGACCGAAAATGCACGAGACGGATGCAACAATAATACAATCTTCTCTTGTTGAGAGGCTGGTAGTAGTTGAAAGGCGGAGCCGGTCAAGGTCGTTGTTTTTCGATGCGTCCTTTTCTATGTATATATCGCGCTGGGGGATATATGCTTCAGGCTGGTAGTAATCGTAATAGCTGACAAAATATTCGACGGCGTTTTCCGGGAAAAGCTCTTTAAATTCCTCGTAAAGCTGGGCGGCCAACGTCTTGTTATGGGAGACGACAAGGGCCGGCAGGTTGTGCTGAGCTATGATATTCGCCATAGTGAATGTCTTGCCGCTGCCGGTCACGCCCATCAGAGTCTGGAATTTCCTGCCGGCGCGCAGCCCTTCCGATAGCCGCTCAATGGCCTGCGGCTGATCACCGGCAGGGTGGTACTGGTTGTTTAACTTAAAAATACCCATGTAAAAACATTCTAACCGAATTACGGCTAAATCTCACGGCAAATCTCACAATAGATTTTTTGATTAACTTGCTTTGTGTCCTATAATCTGGTACATAAGATTCCTAACCCGGCGAAGCCGGAACCAAAAAAGTTATACTTATTTGTTTATGCGGCTCGACATTTTTTAGATACTTGCAGTACATAAGTATGCTGAAAGGA
>Ga0307378_10002743_pt1 | contig 26456 bp, 26 predicted proteins | sample UN1MG_FD_202238 | JGI IMG/M metagenome (GOLD analysis project Ga0307378, IMG submission 202238) | Soil microbial communities from Risofladan, Vaasa, Finland - UN-1 | ecosystem: Environmental > Terrestrial > Soil > Coastal area > Acid sulfate soil | place: Finland: Risofladan, Vaasa | collected...
GCTTTTTTATACCAGTTCATTTTAACTTTTCCGTTTTTTTGCCTTTATAATTCTGTTCGCCCAATTCATTATATTAAGCATCTCTTTTTTAGATATATTTTTATTATTATATTCGTCTAATATATCATCTCTAAATTGTTTAATTAGTCCCTCAAAGTATTCTGTATTATCCATATATTATTATTCTAAAAATACAGTTAAATTCCTATGTAGGGTTTTATAATAGGGGGAGAGAAATATATATATTATGAATTGGTACCGAACATCTCAATCTAAGAAGCGTCAGTCGAAAGACATGGAAGAATTTGACTACGGAAAAGAGATAAACAATCTTTGGCGCAATATGCTTCAAAAAGAAATGGACAGGGTCAATATTCATTTTGATTTAGAAAATAATGACGGATATGATATTAAGACAAAAGATTTGAAGTTTACAGAAAGAAAAGATCAATATAGGATTAAGGCTCGCATTTCTTGGGCTGGCGGGGACTGGGAAGCACCTATCTGTTATTTTAAGTGTCAATACGAACAAAGAAGTTATTTTGAAAGAGATAACTCATGGGGTCGGTGGGAATCTAAATTTAAAACTATTATTATTCCAGAAAAGAACAATGCGAATTTAACCAAAGGGAAAGATGGGATGGTCGCAAAACAAGGCGAAGATGGGGCTCATACTAGAGATATTGATGAAAAGGCTTTATGGGACGAAATGGTAAAAATTGCAGAGAAAAGAATTAAAGAATATTGGAAGGCATTTCTTGATGAATACGATGGCAATGGGGATTCTAGTTTTAAGAATACTGGATGCGTTAGAGAAATGACTGGGATATATAAATAAATGAATTGGTATAAAAAAGCTAAGATGACAAATAAGAACAAAGAGACGGGAGAAAAACCTCTTCCGCTTCAATGTTCGTATTGCAAACGATGGTCTACTTATCCCGAAGGTACGAACGATCCTAAAAAAGATATAGATTGGAAAAAAACTGAAGAATTAAACCCAGAAGAAAAAGCCGATGTTGAAAAGGCACTGGGACAACATCACGTGAGTCATGGAATTTGTGACTATTGCTATAATATTTTAGAAGAAATAGGGTATGGGCTTGATCCAAAAATCGTTAGAGAGGTTTCATTAGGGATGGCATAATTATAGATAGATCTTATAAGGGCTCCCAGTGGCGAGATGAAAATTATAACTAAAGATAATGCGACAGACTTTTGCGTGGATAATTTGCGGAAAATAGCGTCTGTATTTTCTCCTGTTAGGGAAACCGTTGATTATAAAGGCGCCGAATACGAAGTTCGAGTTAATACTTTGTCGGATAAAGATTATGAAGATTGTGAGATTTTAAATATCAACATAATAAATCCGCAAATCTTTTATCATATGTATCTTACTGCTTTAAGTAATATACAGTCTGTCATTGAAGAAAAAATTAGTGAGGTTTCGGAGCATTTTGGAAACCCAGAGAAAATAGAAGTTGATGTTATGGGGTTAAGATTAATAATTTCTACCCCAATTGATGATATTAAAAGTGCTAGAATTATGGTGGCTCACGTGACTAATTTAAAAGAGGTCCTTGAGAACATGCATCCAGTAGATTTTTTTAATATCAAAAAAGAAGCTATAAAAAAAGCTAAACAGTATTTTGAGGAACAAAAGAAGATATGGGGTTAAGATTAATAATTTCTACCCCAATTGATGATATTAAAAGTGCTAGAATTATAGTAAATCACGTTACTAATTTAAATTGAGAATATGCACCCAAAGAAGCTATGAAAAAAGCCAAACAGTATTTTGAGAAATAAAATGAGCTGGTATAAAAATTACAAAACAGCAAGAAACTATGAAGAAACTAGTTTTCGTGCTATGGGACTAGACATTGGTATTCGTATTAATGGGGAATATTACAAAGGATCCCGTGATCGGCCTCCAGAATATCCAGAAGGCGAAATTACAGAAGTTACAATGGTTGACCCAGACGAATTTATAGGCAATTATCTTGAGCCATGGTGGGAGAAATTCGGCAAAGCTGTTTTTAATGATACTGTTTTATATAAAGAAAATTTTGGAACAATTCCTGAATTTTTGTTTGTTATTTTTAACGGGGCTAAATTTAAAGTAACAAACATTGATCTTTCTGATTTGTCAAAAATGGAAGTAGTAGATGCCGATATAGTTGATGAAAATAAACTTATTGAGACGCTACCAAGTCGAATTAACGATAGAGTACAAGAAATTGCGTCAGGACATTAATAAAAAGGAGAAAGAAGATGAACTGGTATAGGAAAAGCAAAAAAGTTCAGCCTAAAGAAGAAGATTTTGCATGGGTTTCATTAGGCGTCCCAAAAGATATTAAAGAAGTTCATTCTGGTTTTACTAAGTTTATTGTCTCTGATGATCTTTATATCGACAAACAGAATAAAAAGGATTGGAGTTTTGGCTTAGAAGACGACCCACATATAACTGTAAAATGGGGAATCGATTTTGATGACCCCAAGCCCGTTAAAGAAATATTAGACGGAGAAAAGGGGGGCAATGTTACCTTGGAAGACGTTGAGATTTTCGAACAAGATGATTATGATGTATTAGTAGTCAAATGTAAGAGTAAAGCCCTAGCCAAACTCCATAAAAAACTCACTAACGATCTTAAAATAAAAGATACCTACCCTACTTATACTCCTCATATTACCATAGCTTATTTTAAAAAGGGGAAGGCTAAAAAATATGCAGACCAGGCTAAAAAATGGTTTACTTATTACCTTTTAGACTTCGATTTTGACACTGTTGTTTTTGAAGACACTAGGGATAAGAAAACCTCAATTAAATTGTCAAAATAATTAATTCACATGAGGCAAAGTAGGCAATAGCGACATTCTTCAAGTGCTCCCATGTAAAATTATGACGGTCTCTTTGCAGGATTTTCTTTCTCTTTTGTTGAATTACCTCTAAAGATTAATAGATCAAAAGGAGAATGTAAAAATGGCTAATTTAACAGTAGCGGGATTTGGTGCACCAGCCCTCAATGGAACTTATGTAGAAGATGGAACTTTTGACGGTTATGCTTTATATAAAAAGGGTACAACGGCCTTATTAGGTTATTATACTGAATATGGCCCTTATTCTTTTACAGGTTCCTATTATCTTGTTGAAATAAAACAGATAGAAGGTTCCATCCCCATCCATACACCAAAGTATAAAGTTATAAGTACCGACCCTACTAGTTCAGATTGGGTAAGTATGGTGACGCAAATCTCAGGCGAAGGCACAGTTGGAACAGTAAGCTAAAATGGTTGAGAACTCTATAGTTGAGCCCTTTGTGAGAAGTATGCCTTATGAATCTTCTGTTCCTAAAAAAACGAAGAAGTTTAACCTTAAGCAACATAAAAAAAAGAATAAAAAAATAGAGCATCCTGTTTGTGGAAAAAAAGGATGCTCTATTTAGTAATTTTTACTTTTAATCGCTTGTCTTCGTATCAACCGTCTTTGTATCAACGTACATTCCCTTTAGAAATCCTTTTGGGTTCTTAAGAAAATCGTCTTTTGCATTATCTTTGCTATTTATCTCATCCTGTTCTTCTCTGTCTTTCCCCGAGAAGAATGCATAAGAATCATTTGATACTTCATTAACGTCAGCAGACCTATAATCTACCATATTTCGAGTTAATGACTGATACATAGTCTGAGTTCCTATATGAGATTGATCGTAAGATAGAGAACTGGCCGCTCTAATTCCTATTCCTCCACCGGCCTGAATAGCATCCTGATTAGCCCCGATAAAGACGAATTCCCATTTATCTTCATCTCTATGCCGGTTAATCATTTCCATGACTTGATCTCTCGTAAACTCTAGACTAGCGTTTTCTTCGCCATCAGTAATAATTACAAAGATTGTCTTTTCGGGCTTTTGATCCTCTTCTTTCTCATTAATTTGATGTTCGACATTATTAATTGTTCTTCCAATAGCGTCAAGAAGTGCCGTACTGCCTCTAGGTGCATAGTTTTCGTTATTAAGGTCAATAGCATTTGTTAACGGAAGCATATCCATTAATACTTCATATTGATTGTCAAACTGAATCATTGTCATAGATGCTTCGCCGGGTTGTTCTTTCTGGGTTAAAAGAAAACGGTTAAAACCTCCAATCGTGTCGGCTAAACATGACGACATTGAACCCGAGCGGTCTAAAATAATTGTTATATGGGTATAATCTTTCTTGCTCATTTTTTATCTCCTTTTTAGTTACCTACTGGAATGTTTTGCAAAAATCCTTCAGCATGACCACTTATGTCTATTTTACCTCCTTCAATAATTTTCTTAATATCAATTTCTGTGCAATAGTTAACGCAAATAATAGATTCGGGATCATCGTGCCAATAATCTAATTTTTCAGGATCGTCGTAGACTAACTGATTTATTTTTGCTCCGGCACCAATTTCTAACTTTGTAGTTCGGATGGGACTAGAACTTTTCTTAGATGTTTTAAATGTTCCGGTGGTATCCGCAAAGGACTTAGATGATTTACTTGTTCCGTTTGGGGCAGAGGCACTATAGCAAGAGATAGTACCAGTACCGCCCCCTCTTTTAGCCTCTCCTAGTTCGTCTAGTCCTTTTGTCAAACTAGAATTATATCCTTGCATCCCGGCGGTACTTAGACTGTCATTCCCATCGTAAATATTAGTTCCGGGATTAACCCAAGTCCCTCCAGCGCTACTATACCAGACACCTCTCAAAAAGTTATTTTCTTGCTTAATAGGGCGCTTTCCTTTAGAAAGGAAAAAACTTATTCCTATCGCATAAACCCTATCCTTGCCAATAATATTTGAAGCAACTCCTTTCATCTTTTCTGCTGTTAAGATATATTGGCGAACAATTCCGTCTGCGGCCCTAAAACCATCGAGCCATAGATAATTATTTGGAGTTCCAGTAGTACAAATATAATTTTGCTTTGGCCACTTATAATCGCACTTCTTACAATACCTGTCTGGTCCAAATTTTATCTTGTGTTTCGGACATTCTTCAATATATTGTTCAAGTTGAGCATTTTCGCAAGGAAGTCCAGTAATAGGATTAACGCCCTGTACAGAGATAACAATTGCCACATGATTAGGCTTATTATTGTTCTCATTGAAATCCAACCACATACCGTTGCCTTCAATAACTGGGACGAAGTAACTTTTAATTTTGCCTTCGCTTCTCAGCCAATTTTTAGGACAGGCGGGATATTCATCAACAAGATAAGGCATCCTTTTAGCATAAGGCGGTAGTCCGTGGGTTGCTTCTCCTTCAAGAGAGGCTGGCATGTTAAACCCAACCGCATACCCGTTGTTTCGCATTAAGTAATCATAACACGAACCGTCAAATATAATTTTGTTAGTCATTTTTTCTCCTTAAACATTAGCTCTGCCCTTATCATATAAGGGCAGAGCCTTTGTTAAGTTTAATAAGACCTATTTTTTACTCCGAAAGGATCTTGTTTTCCGATATTGCCATTTGCTTCTTGTAGAGACAAATGAAGTTTAGGCAGTTCGTCCTTCTGTTTGCGCTCTCGATATTCGAGATCGACATCGGGATAAATCTTCCTTAGTTCAGATATGTCCCTGGAAGCGAGTTTAAGGAGTTCTCTGATAGCGAACTTGTCGCCTGTGTCAATTTCGTCCATTTCAACGATAATACGACAGAACTTACGAGCTTCTTCGGGAACGGTGGCCCAGTTAATTCTATTCACGATAGAACGTCCTCTTTTAAGAGGCTGCCCAGGAAATAGAGGATCTTCATCTACCATTTCGTTAGGAACCTGTCCAACGGAGTAGATTCTTACAAGAACTCCGTCTACTTCTACCGTTTCTTGTTCAGGATAACCCTGTTCAAGGTCAGAGATATAGTTAGATGTTTCTTCAATATCAACTTTTTTAGAGTCAGGTTTAAAAACAATAATAGGTTTGTTTCCAAACTTTTTCTTTAGGGCTGTGCTGACCGGATGATTTGGCTGTTCTGGATGATAATATCCCAAAAGTTCGGCAGGATCAATATTTTCTATATTAATCTTAATGCCATATTTTTTCTTGAGTTCTACCATCTCTGGGTCTAGCGAGTCCGTTTTATTGCTGTCCTTGGGACCACGAAGATATTTCGTTGCCATTCTTACTTTGGCAAGAGGAATATTCTTGTCGTCTCCGAAGACTTTGCGGATATCGCCAAACGGAGTTACTTCCTCGTCGGAAAGCATTTCCATTCCAGCGGGTTCTTTTTCAACTCCCAGGTTCTTGAGTCCTACTTCTACCTCCTCAGTAGAAAGTCCCATGAAAGTAGCCGCTGCTAATAAGCGGGACTCCCATGAATCCGGTGTTGATGTGGTGGGTTGGTTGGATTGAGTTTGAGTAGTCATTTTATTCTCCTTTTCGCACTCTCTCCTGATTCCCTCAGGGCGGGGGAGTATACAACTTGCATACTCAATAATCATTATACCATTTTTTTTGTTTAGTGGGGTAAAAAAAATATTTTTTTTAATACAAACAAGAAATTACGTAATTTTTACTGTAAATGAATGCAAAAATTACGTAATTTTTACGGGATTTTTTAAAGAAATATTTTACTACAAACAAGAAATTACGTAATTTTTACTGTAAATGAATGCAAAATTACGTAATTTTTACTGCATTTTTATTAAAATTACGTAATTTTTACTGCATTTTAAATTTAAAAACTTTTATAAGTTGTTTAAGGTATGACGTTTACAGAAGATGCCCTTAGCGCCTTAATATATTAGTATATATATAAGAGAAGAGATCTTATAGATTAGAGTATTTAGAATATACATTTTTTTTATTTGTGATCGAAAGAAAACGTTTAAATAATAGGAGGAGAAGAGATAAAAAAACTATGAAATTATCTTATCTCAAGAAAATGATGATTGCCTATTTTTACGAATGGCCTGAGTTTCTGTCTAGTTTTAGGATCTAGGTAAGCCCAAGACGGATTAGCTTTTTCAGGGTTGTAATAATGATTAGTTCGGGTAGTAGGAGAAAAACTCCTCTGCATTATCATTTTGGCAATATTTTGACTTTCATTCCAATCTTTGCCTTTGCCTTGTTTCATATTATTCCAATCCTTTTCCGAAGCAGAGTTCCAGCAGCTAAAATGTTTAGGGATCTGAATAGCCTTTACCATTCTTTGTGGGTTTCCGCCTCCTCTGTTATAAATCACGGATGCTACGGCCATTTTTCCACTAAGAGGTTCTCCCATTGTTTCGGCGTATATAGTTCTTGTAATAATATTTTCTATCAAAAGATCGTGTTCTGTTTGTTGTGTTGGTTCGGTTTGTTGGGTTGATTTTAATTGCTCTTTATTAATCTGTTGTTGTCTTGATGCAAGTTCCTTAGCCTTTATCACAATGGTTTCATCTTGCATAGCTTCTAATATTTCTTGTTCATTCACGTTGTATTTTCTGGCAGCGTTATAGACAGTTGAGCCAAGAAAGATTGCTACGATGGCAGCAAGGACACCAGAAATAATGTTATCTTTCCATCCCGCTTCTTGAGTAAGATAATCTCTCGTCATAGAATATTTTATATACCAGTTAGATTTACCCATTAATTCTTCTAGTTCTTCTAGTCCTTCTACATGAGGATTAAAAAAGTTCTCTACTATCTCTCTATTTTTGGGGGTCATTTTTATTCCTTTAAAAAATTCTTTAGGTAGATCTAATATTTTATCTTTAGTGGAAGGATTACTAAGTCCCATATGGATTAATTCTTCTACAATAGGCATAGATCTTATATTACTATAGGCATCTGCTGATATTGCAGTTTTCATGAATTCAATTATTTTAATGAGGAGTTTTTCAGACGATTGTGCTAGTAAGAGTATCAGGTTTTTTCCTGTGTCTCCAAAGCTAGTTGAAAACGTATATTTTAACCACGAAGAATCTGTCATCATTTTCGGCCCTATATAATTCCATATCCATTCAAAAAATTCATTATATCTTTCGTTTTGCGCTATTACAGTTAATTCAGGTATTATGTTTTGAGGTTTTCCCTGTCCTTGTATTCCTAAGAGCATTGTGGTTATTTTTACGCCAGGGTTTTGGTTCGCTTTAAGATTGTCTGTTATTTTTTCGTTTTTTAGTGCTGTCATTGCATTCATAAGAGAAAATGTCATTGATGGGTGTAAATTATGTTTGCTTATTTCGGTTATAAATGTATCATTCGAATCTTGTAGTAGTCGAGGAAGTATCATAAGTCCAGATTGTTCGTTTCTCCAAGCATGTCCCTCTTCTAAAAGTTTTACTATTTGGTTTAGTATAATCTGGTTTCTTTTTAGTTCGCTTACTCCCTTAAACTCTGAAGGTATTGTGTCAAGAGGTGCACCTATAGCCCTCGAATTAATATTAAGCGAAAAATAGTTTATAATCGACTCAATAATATCATTAGGCGTTCCTTTTGATAGTAAGATAAGACCTGTCATTCTGGGGGTGGTAGTAGTTAATGTAAGAATTTCTTGACGGATAGGGTCAAAACCATGAGTTACGTATTCTGGATTATCAAGCAGTCTTTTTATAGTTATCTCAGAAATCTTACTTTGAGGATTCTTTACTAAGTTTTTGGCGATCATTTTGATAGTAACGGGATCATCCATAATTTTAGGATCTCGTGCGGCAATTTCAAAAACCTCTGGAACGTTGCGTTGTTCGGCCTGTTGAAGTATTGGATATGCCTGTTCTATTGGTGGCATTGATAGCATAGTCTGTCGAAGCTCATCATTTGTCATTTTTGATATTTGTTTTGCTTGTTTTAACATAGGGATATTGCCCTTTTTTATAGAATAATTATACGTAATATATTTCTACATAATCTTGACAAAAACCTATGAGAAAAGTATTTAAATGGATGAGAGAGCATGTGAGGCCCTATATTAAACGCCGCAAACACCAACGGTACTATATAGATTTTCAAAAGGACAACTTCAGGGATGTTATCAAAAAAACAAAAGACGAAGCAGAAGTTGGAGTTAAGTTTATGTTCAAATTTTGAAGGAATATTTGTATAATAACTTCATATAACGCAAGAAATATCAATGAAGTTAAAAGATAAGAGGTTAAAATATGGATGATTTTGTTACGGCAATGGAAAATACTAAGAAAAATTTAGAATGGTCTGGCAAATCAAATAAGTTAAGAAAGATTATTCTTAAGTTAATATCTTGTACCCCTCCTCCTATTAAGATCGAGGAATGTAATGAGGAGGGCGATATTAGATTTGAAGTGAGTATGAAAGACTTAGGGATGTCTTTTTCTACGTATGTTGAATATAAAAACGAGATTCTTTTTGATTTTACGGCAAGTTTCATAGGGGAGCTGTTAGTGCGAGAGAATATTGAAAAGTTTACTAAAATATTAACGGGGCTGGATATGAATACTTATTCTGATATAGTTAATAAATTTGAACATAAAAAATTTGGAATCAAGGTTTTTAAGACTAAATTTATTTTCTCATTTCATATAAGTCTACTTCAATCTATTCTTTTTGAAGATTTTAAAAAGAAGTTGGTTAAATATGTCGAATAAAAAGTCAAACGATAAAAATACGGGCGAACCTGTAGTGTATGTTCCTTTTGGTACTAAATTGAATTTTGACAAAGAGAATATGGATCCTCCTAAAACAAAGTATGAAAAAGACAGAAAGCATTTTAGTAGAGATGCTGTTAAGAAGATTGTAAAGGGAAACTATGGTAACTCCAAGGACTAATATAGTAGAATTACCTGATTTTAAAATAGCATCTGATATACCAGACATAAAGCTTAAATCATTCCGTATTGAAAGAGTAAAGGTTTTTGAAGATTATCTTTTTGATTTTAGCGAACAGGCAGAATGTAAACCTTTTGTCTGTTTTTTTGGTCCGAACGGTACAGGTAAGACAACGGCATTGAATTGCATACAAATGATTTTTTCTCGCTTCGAAGGATTTAAGGAAGATAGATTAAAAGCATTTCTTGGAAAATCTGTAAGACATGTTAGTGAAGGACAAAGCGGAATATATACCGATGATGACTTTCTAATTACTGCTAATATTAAATCGTCATTAGGGGATTATGAGGTTCAGATTAATAAAAAAGGTTTTATAAAAGATCATCCCGACGAAATTAAACTTATTATATATAGGCTTTTCTTTTATGCAAGGTTTGATCAGGAGCTTCATCAGTTCCATCTTCCTAGAAATAAATGGGGGGTATTTAAGGGGTTGTTTGAGGGTGTTACGGGATTTGAAATAGAAGAAAAAACTACATTGTTCGATCAGAGTGATGATCCGGCACAGGCAGATATGTTAAGAAATCATGTTTTGGGATTTTTGGTTCATAAGCCCGATGAAACGATAGACCATACCGAATGCAGTGCTGGAGAACGAAAGGTTATTAAATGCTTTTCTACATTATTAGATAAAGAATGTCCTCCGTCAGTTATTTGTATTGATAATATTGAGGCACATGTAGAGGCGGGGAGACATTTGCAGTTAGTTGAGTCAATGAAGAAATGTTTACCTAATAGTCAGATTTTTGCTACAACACATAGTTATCAGATTTCAAGAAACTTTGGCGACAGATCTCAGCTATATGATTTAAGACTTATTAAGTATCCTTTTAAGAATGAACCATGGCGTTTAGTTTTAACGGACGAAATAAACGATTGTATTTCTAGAATTAAAAGTACAAAAATAGACCAAAGGAAGAAAGATGATGAAATTAAAGAGGGTAAGATATTAATTTCTAGATGTTTTGAATTAGAAAATAATAATGCGTTAGTAAGAGACGTAGAACGGTTTATGAAGAGAAATGTTGGTTTGTTTTTGTCGGATTTGATTTCTTAATAAAATTTATGAGAATTATAAAGGCGTTTACATTTTTTTTATAGAAATGGTATGTCTATCGGAGAAGCTGGAATTATGAAAGTTTATTCTAGAGAAGAAGCCTTAAAAAAATCAACAGAATATTTTAAGGGTAATACTTTGGCCGCAGAAGTTTTTGTAAGTAAGTATGCATTGAGAGATAAAAAACTTCAGTTGGTTGAAGCTACTCCATACCAAATGCATAAGCGAATTGCATCTGAGTTTGCCCGTATAGAGAAGAAGTTTCCAAATCCTTTATCCGAAGAAGAAATTTTTAATCTTCTAGATCAATTCAAATATCTTATTCCCGGCGGCAGTCCTATGTTTGGAATTGGAAATATATATCAGAAAGTCAGTTTGTCCAATTGTTTTGTTATTGATACCGTCGATAGCTACGGAGGTATTTGTAGGTCTGATGAAAGAATTGCCCAAATTTCAAAACGTCGTGGAGGAGTTGGCCTAGATATTTCAGCTATACGTCCGAAAGGAGTCCCCACTCGTAATAGCGCCTTTACAACAGATGGTATTACGGTTTTTATGGAACGCTTCTCAAATACCTCACGAGAAGTGGCTCAGTCTGGGCGGCGAGGTGCGTTGATGCAAACTATATCTATTCATCACCCAGAAGTTCTTAATTTTATTCGTATTAAGAGAGACTTACAAAAGGTAACCGGAGCAAATATTTCTGTTAGAGTAACTGATGAATTCATGGATGCCGTAAGGAAAGATAAAAAGTATGAACAAAGGTGGCCTGTTGATTCAGACTCCCCGACAATTTCTAATAAGGTTAGGGCTAGGGATATATGGGATGAATTGGTTAAGTCTAATTACATGAGTGCTGAACCAGGGGTCCTTTTTTGGGATAATATTTTAAAGAATAGTCCTGCAGATTGTTATGCAGAAGATGGTTTTAAAACAGTGTCGACGAATCCATGTGGTGAACTCCCCCTCCCCGAGCACGGTGCTTGCCTCTTAATGGCTATTAACATGGCCTCTTATGTTATTGATCCTTTTACTGACAAAGCTAAATTCGATCAAGTTAAATTTAAAGAACATATAGAGATGGCTCAAAGATTGATGGACGATTTGGTTGAGCTTGAGATAGAAGCCGTTAAGAAAATTATTGTTAAAATTAAGAAAGACCCTGAATCAGCCGAGACAAAATCTAATGAATTAACCCTATGGCGTCAGATTCTTATTAAACAACAGAATGGTAGAAGGACCGGATTAGGAGTAACTGGTCTGGGTGATTTTATAGCAATGTTGAATGTTAAATATGGTTCTGATGAATCTTTAGGTCTTGTTGAAAAGGTATATAGTCTTCTTAGAAACGAAGCGTACAAATCTTCTATTATGATGGCGCAATCTCGCGGTGCGTTTCCTATCTTTGATTTTAAGAAGGAAGTAGGAAACGAATATTTAGGTAGGCTTCCTCCTGTTATTAGGGCGGATATGAATAAGCACGGACGCAGGAATATAGGATGTTTAACAACTGCTCCTGCTGGTTCTGGAAGTACTGTTGCCGGTATTATAGATTTGTTTGGGATAAGTTCTGGATTTGAGCCTGTCTTCAAATGTGAGTATAAAAGAAAAAGAAAACTTACTGATAATGATGAAGATAAACCAGACTACGTTGATGAGCAGGGAGATAAATGGAAAGAGTATATTATTACTCATTCTGGATTACAAAAATTTAAAGAGATAAATGGGAAAGGATTTGAAGACAGTCCTTATAATGGCTCTGAAGCATCTCAGCTAGATTTTTTTAAACGAGTTGAGATGCAGGCCGTGGCAACTCAATATGTAGACCATGCAATTTCGTCTACGATTAATTTACCCATAGAAGTAGACTTAGAAACCGTAAGTAAACTTTATATTGCGGCACACGAACAAGGATGTAAGGGGTTAACTATTTATAGATCGGGAACGAGAGATGGAGTCTTAACGGGAATTGATTCGTCTAGACAGTGTGAAGATTGTGACGAAGCAAGTAAAGATTTAGTAAAACTTATTGAAGAAGGATTAAGGCCATCTAAAATAATATTAGCTGCTGCTCCTAAGAGACCGCCGGTATTAGAGTGCGATATTCATAGAAGCAGGGTGGGAGGCGGAGACTGGATATTCTTTGTTGGTAAATTAAATGGCCGGCCTTATGAGGTGTTTGGAGGCGATAGTCAAAAATTTACCATCCCTCAAAAATATAGAAGCGGTTGGATTTGTAAAAACGGAAAAGATGAGGATGACGTAACACAATATAATTTAATTCTTGGTTCTATGGAAGACGAAAATGAAAAACTAGAATTTAAAGGAATCGCAAAGCATTTCAATAACTATGAGTATGGGGCGTTTACTAGATTGGCGAGTTTAACAATGAGGCATGGCGCTCCTATAAGATATATATGTGAACAGATAACTAAAAAGGGTGTTGAAGGCGACTTATTTAGTTTTCAGAGAGCAATGGCTAGGGTTCTTAAAAAATATATTTCCGAGGGCGAGAAAAGCGAAACTGAGTGTCCGATATGTCATTCAACCGATGTAATATATAAAAATGGTTGTCCTTCCTGTCAGCTTTGCGGCCACTCAAATTGTGCCTAATCAATAAAGGGTTTAGACTTGTTTCTTTAGAATTAATTCTCAAGAAACAAGTCTTTTTGTATAATGTGAAATATGAATACACGAATAATATCTAGTGGAGACAGGTACGGGTTTGCAATTATTGACGATAATCCGTCTAAGGTTGTGTATGTATCAACTTTGCATTATTTCTTAACTCCTTCTGTTAAGTCAAGTTATGAACAACCGTTTCAAGCCCGTTCTGCCTCTTATCGCTTTATAAATAACCGTTCCTATCATATTGATGCGCTGAGAAAGAAAGCTACAGAAGACATGACAAAACCTATTGCTGTAGATATTTCTGCTGAAAAGATGTTAGAAGATCACTATATGGAAATCTATAATGGAGTAAAGGGTAAGGCACGCAGTTCAAAGAAAAGTTCAGATGAAAATAGGGAAAAGGTCTATAATGAAATCAAAATAATTGTGGGCGAACTGGAAAACATTACTCAGAATATAAAGGATCTAAAAAGTAAAAGGAAGATTAAAAGAATTTTAATGCTCTATAAGCAGTTAATTAGAAAACATTTTGATGATTTTGCGAAAAAAGCATCAGAGCAAGAAGATGCAATGCCTCCCGCTTCCCAAATGTCTCCATTACCCCCAATGTCTCCAATGTCTCCAATGTCTCCAATAACCGCCTCTATAATTAATATGGAATCATCGGATCTATTTAAATTAATTGACGTCAACATTAAAGAAGAAATTTTAGGGGATTATGCAGAGAAAGCTTGTGATGCTATTAGTAAAAAGCATAAAGACTTAGATTACGTTATTGATTGCCCATCTCTTGATAATATAACCATATTTTCCTCAGGCGAACCAATTTTGAACATTAGGGTTAATTCCAAATTGAACGTTAGTGGTATTTTCCCAACCGGAGAATTGTATGGTATGTATCCGTTTCATAGCGTAGAGTTTTATCAGCGATATTGGAAACCTATTGTCGAAACTATAAAGCATTTTTATTTAACAGACGCCTCTTTGCTTTTGTGCCCAGAAAGGAACCCTCTTCCAAATATTCCAAAGGAAGAAAAGAAATATGCGCTAGAGGGATGGGATGTAGAAAATAATAGATTAAGCAAGGTAGATGTTTCTTTTAAAGGAGATAGGTTAACGTGGATGTTTGAACCTTCTGAGTCTACTGATCTTACTCTTACTGCCTCGAACTACGTATCGAAATATACAGAACAAGACTATATTAATACTCCTATTGTTAAATGTATTGATCCTAATCTTAAATCTATTTACGGTAGAACTGGAACAGTAGTACAGGTTATTCCTTATGTAGACCATATGGAAATAGATGTAGACTTTGGCCGGGGGCTAGATATTGTTCGTTTGACTGAAGAAAAATTAGAAATTGTTCCTGTTGACGTTTAATGCTACTTATGAATTATTCTTTGTTTAAAATATCTTTTGGCACCAGTAAAAAAAATCATATTAGCGATATAGATATTGATGCTAATATTAGCGATATATGTTATGCTACGGGAGACAAATTTATTTTTGCGTCGGATGATACGCATTGTCTTGGGCTTGTAGAGGGTGGTAAAGTTAAATTTCCGTGGATAGGCAGGATTAGAAAGAAAGGTAACGAAGATGGCAGCGGACAATCGGCACTTTTAAACGCCCCTATTTCAGTATGCTTAAATGTTCTTGGCAATATATGTGTTGTTATGGAGGATGGAGGTAGTAGAATTAGAGAAATAGAGATAGAAGCCTCATATGCGTCATCGAGATGGGGTGCTAGTCAAAATAGGTTTATTGATAGATATTTTTCTAAAATCAAGAAAGAGGATAGTAAAGAGGTGTCTTGTGCGGTTGGACCTAATGGGCATATTTATTGGGTTGTAGGAGCAATAAATAGGTGCTTTAAATGTAATGCTTCTACTATTACAAATTTGGTTGGGAACGGACATGCAGGGTATTCTGTTTCAAATAATTTACAGTCGTCTTTATTAAACGGTCCTTCTGGTGTTTGTTCTGTGGGAAAATCAATATATATATCCGATAAGGGTAATGGTTGTATAAGAAAAGTTTCAGGAGATTCTATTGGCGTAATATATGGTAATCCTTTACAAAAGAAAGCCATGTCTCCGTCTAAAATTGTAGGTAAAAAGAATGTTATTTATTTTATTGGCGATGGAAAGAAGGTTAAGTATTTATCAATGGCAAATGAAGGCGATGGCAACATATATGAATCTGAAGGGCTTTGTTCAATTTGCCTTGACGAAAAAAATAATTTGTTTGTTTTAGAACGAAAATAAAAATGAAAAAAGAACCTCAAAATAGTTTACTAGATGCCATTCATGAGATCGAAAAGTCTAATCCGTCTTTTAATAAAAAGGGCGTGGAAATAGTCGATATTATGACTTTTTGTGATGACCCTAACTATCTTGATTTGCCTGCTAGTAATTTTAATCTTTATATATCTCAGAGAGTTATATTGAAGACTTTTTATATAGGGGCTCGAGGCAATGAGAATCTTAAGTTGAATAAGGAAGAGTGGGAATGGTTATATAGTCATGAGAAAGATGAAGAACGAGACGGAATTATTTTTAAGAAGAACGTTAGGGAAGTTATTGAAAAATTATTGAAAAACGAAAAAGACCCCGACTTCAAGGGATTTAAGGAATTAAATCTGGTTCTTGGGAGGAGGGGAAGTAAAACGATCCTTGCATCGATTATTTCGGCTTATGAGATTTATAAGTTGCTTGTAATTGGTAACGGAGATCCTCATAAGTTTTATGGACTTCCTTATGATGATGAAATTGCAGTAATTAATGTGGCTCTTTCGCAGGAACAAGCAAGGCGTTTATTTGGCCAGGTGCAAGCGAGAATTCGTAATGCTCCGTTCTTTAGAAATAGAGTCGCAAATGAAACAACTACAGAGATACGTTTCTATACCGATAAGGATATGAAAAAGAAAAAACAAGGCGCCAACTTGTCCGTTAAAGGTTCTATTTTTATTCTTTGTGGACATAGTAATCCAGACACTCTTCGTGGTTACAGTACAATTCTAATACTTTTTGATGAGTTGGCTTTCTATGATGATACTGGCAAGGTTACGGGGCAATATTTTTATTCTACTCTCAAGCCTTCTTTATCTAAATTTAAAAAGTACGGCGATGGTCGTCTTGTCGAGATTTCTTCTCCTAGTACTATGAGCGGTATTTTTTACGACACGCATCATAGAGCTAAAGATGATGCTAGTATTTTATCTTACCAGCTTCCTACGTGGTGCTCTAATCCCGAAATTACATACGATAGTTTGTCAAATGATAGGGAAAGAAATCCGGATTCATTTGCGGTTGAATATGGTGCTCAATGGGCCAAGGGCGGAATTTATGGAAATTATTTTGAGGTTGGGCTTATAGAGAGATGTATTAGAACCGACATAGCACCTCATATGCGTCCAATGCCTAGATTTAGTTATTATTTGCACGTTGATCCAGCTAAGAATGGCGCAAGGTACGTTGCTGTTTTGGTTGCTAAGGAACGCTACATGAATATGCAAGGTCATCGACGCATTAGAGTTCATCTTGCTAATATGTGGGTTTGGGATCCTCAACCTGGCATTGGGCTTTTGTTTAATGAGATAGACAAAGATATGATTCAGATTTGTGCACGTTTTCATCCGATGGCGGTTTCTTATGATCAATACAATTCCATTCATAGTTTACAGCTTTTGAAGAGCCACGGCGTTAATGCAATACAAACATCATATAATAGGGCGTTTAAGAACAAGATTTATCAAAATTTGAAAGATTTGATGTCGTATTATCCTCACCCTGAACTATGGCTATATGACGAACCAAGGCTACTTTTAGAAATGAAGTCGCTTAAATATAGGCCTACAATGAGGGGAGTTAGTTTGGTTGTAGATAAACATGGTGAGATAAAGACCGACGATGTTATAGACTGTCTTGCGGGAGCTACGGCCATGGCGTCTGAAAGCTTACGGATGGCGTTACCAGAACCCGTTGTTGTAAGAACTGGGTTTGTTTAAAAATAATAAAGGGAAGACAGGGAATTAAATAGAAAAAATATAAAGATAATTATTGAAAATTCAAGGAGATTTAGAATGTCTAATTTTAATCTAAAAAATCATCAGAAGATCAGCGGCGATGAGCATATCGAACGTCGGTTACGAAATGAGCATGGCAATGTCCCGAATGAAATTAACGAAAAGCAGCTTGAAAGGGCTAGGGCGACTGAGCCTAATGAGTTAACCGAAAAGCAACTTGAAAAAGTTCGTACTGGCGGTGACGATGAGGTTACTGAGAGGCGTCTTGATACGGACAAGGCTAAGTTTGCAAACTCATATCGTAACCCTTCTGCGTATGAAGGCAACATTAATAAACTGGAAGAAAAACGCCTTACGAACGATCCAGTTGAAAAAGAAAAATACGAAGATGCCTCTGAAACTCCAAAAGGACTTAGATGGTGGGAAGAAGCTCCCAAAAGTCCCGATGACCTAAAACTCGCTCAAAAAAAAAGTAAAAAAATAGCTCAGTCTACAGAGTTTTTAGATCCTATAGAAATTGACGACGGTATTCCTCCTGAATGGCACGCTGTGACAGATGTTGATAATCCCTATGGAGAAGAATTCCCTATCACAGAGGAAGGTCGGCCAGATCCTAGTCTATATATTGAAAAGATAAAATATCTTTCTATCCCAGGCGTTTATATGGTTTTGAGTTACGATCCTAATTATTATCGAGGAAATACCGAAGCAATTAGAGAAGCTGCGTATGGAAAGATAGAAGAATATGATAAAGATTTAGCTAAACTTATTACGCAAGATGATTTTGGTTCTCCGGAAGAAGATGGTGACGAAGGAACAATTACTTTGAGATTTATAGACGACAAGGTTGCTCCAATAGCGGCAGCGCATCGGGCTGGCGGAACTCCGTTGGCACCAGATGTTTTTGAAGAAGTTAGTTATGAAGAAAAGGACGTGGAAGGTACTCCAATGGTAGTGGGAAGCATTTCGGTTAATGCTAATATTACTGAAGATAATAAAAATAATATAGTAGAAGAGGCGCTTACTTTTATAAATCAGTCTCACGATGGACTTAATCTTCAAAAAGAATCCCTTGATTTGTCTAGGCTTAAGCAGGGGCAAATAGGTTTTGCTATAAGTACTCCCGTAGTTACGGCATCATTAAAAGATGAATTTCTTATACGAGACGTTACGGCACAATCTAGCGGCGTAAAAAAAAACTAGATGAACAAAAGATAGAAAAGGCCGTTGCGTCTTTCTTTAATACTTTTAATCCGTGTAATCTATTTAATGCTAATAAAGAGATAGAAGATCTAATTGCCGTAGCTCAACTAGATTCTGCCGAAAAACTCCGCTTTCTTTCTCAAATAGATAAGCGATTAGAGTCTAATGGTATAACGCTAGACTTTATAGAGACAAGAAAATCTAAACTTTTTTCTGAATAAAAATTTTTATTTTTATTCTTCTTCTGTATAATAAGTGGTAGTTGGGTTTGTAATAATACGTCTATTTATGGTTAAAAGGAGAATAAAATGAAGGTTATAGTTGAAGGATTAACGGAATCTATTCTTACGCTTAATAAAATTGGTGTTCCTATACAGGGTCGGGTAACAGCTATTTTGGATATTAATACTAACGAACAACAGCAAGAACTTAATATAGTTGTTAAAGCTGGGTTGGTAAAAATATTGAAAGAGTCAGAATGCGTCAAGAATACCGAAGAAGAAAAAAACGCCTCTAATAAGGACGCTAATCCAGAAGGTCGAGGTAAGGGAAAGCGGAAGAGCGGTCGTCCTAAGGGATCTAAGGGCAAATCTAAAATTAATCAGGAGAAGGAAGGTGCTGCTAGAGCCGAAGCTGAAACTCAGAAAGAAGGCTCCACAGTTGTTATTGGTACCGGTGGCGACACAGTAAAGGGGAAAATGACTCATAATGCAGTCGGCGAACAACCTGAATCCGATCGCACTAAAAAATCTCTTGAGGCAATGGAGAAATTGCAAGAAGAGGAAGAAAACGAAAATGCTGAGGGATTTGATCCTCAAGACATGACTATTGATGAGAGTAAACTTGATCCCTCTGAGCAAATAGGCAGAGAGGCTATTATCGGCACTGGATCTGGCGAACAAAAGGTTAAAATGACTAATAGCTCTGTTCCTGAGGCAGACGCAATTAGGCAGATGGATCCCTTTATAGACCGAGAAGACAAGAAAGAAATAGAGACTGTAGAAAAAGCGCAAGAAAATGCAAAAGAAAAAGATTCTAAAGAAAAAACGGCAACGACGATTGCTAAAGTGCCTGAAAAGATTGACGAAGAAGTCTCTGCCGATATAAAAAAACTAGACGACGGAAGTGACGCAGACGATTACAGTGACGCTTTCGTAGAAATATAATTCATAGAAAGGACAGAGTGTATTTCTGTCAAAACCAAAATTGCAAAACAATTTTGGACAGAGATTATAATGCTGCTCTTAATCTACAAAACGAAGGAATTAGTATTCTTAAAGAAGGATACGAATCGGAAAATAATAATAACAATACCGTAGCAACTACGGGAATTAACGCTTGTGGACTGGTTTCAATAGAAACTAGGTTGAAGCAAGAAAAAAGAGGATTTCAACAGTCAGTAATGGCTGTTGTTTAATTTCAAGCCTCTCCCTTTAGGGAGGGGTAGTTGACAGGCGGAAGTATTTTTTTATGTAAAAGGGATTTAATGTTTAAATTTTGAAGAATATATGGAGATGAAAATACTTTCTTATAGGACGACAATGCCTTTCGATAATAAGGGTCCGTGGAGTGGATCTGCTATATCTCCCCCTACTAATAAGTCTGTTTTGCCTGTTAATAATGTTCCGACTATTCAGGACTTTTTAGGAGGAGAAAAAACCATGAAGGATATTCTTCCGGGCACTCGTGGTAATTGGTCGCCTGGCAAGGATGTAGATAAGTCATATAAGGAGAAGGGCTCAGACTATAAAAGTAAAGAAGAATATCTTGGTCGAATGTTAAGAGATAAAGAAATTCAAGAACGGCTAGTTGATAAAGATCGTTTTCCTCAAAAATGGAAAGTTAAAGTTCCCGGAGGATCTAAGTCATTTTTATCTTTTGAACTTGCTCAACAGTATGTAAGGGAAAATAGTATTCCGTTTCGATATTTAAGCAGGGTAGCCCAAAATAGAAGTCAAGACGAAGTAGATCGAATAGAGGTTATCGGAGAATCAATTAATAAATGTTTCCTAGTAGAATCTATAGATATTGAAGGCGGCGTTAAGGAAACAGGCTCTGCGTTCTGTATATTTCCCAACTATTTTGTTACCTGTGCTCATGTTCTTAAAAATTATAATAAAAATAAGCCAAAAAATACCTTGAATTTTAGGAATGTATATGTTAACCTAATAAAACAAGGAAATACATATCGAGCTGATGTTGTAAAAGTCGATTCAAAGCTTGATATAGCTCTTTTAAAATGCGATATTGATGTTGAGCCGTTTAGTCTTGATACGAATTTTGTAGTAGGAGAAGATATTATTGCAATTGGCAGTCCTCATGGATACGAAAATAATGTTTCTAATGGTACTATTGGATCAATCGACAGAAAGCTTTATACATACGAGGGTGCCCCTGATTATATGTTTGTCGATTTGTCAATTTTTCCTGGTAATTCGGGAGGACCTATTATCAAGGTAGATAATGGAATGGTTATAGGGATGGTTACATTAATTGTTACAAGCGAAGGAGGTTATGGATTAAATGCAGCATTATCGTCTATTTATATAGAAAAGTTTATTAAAGAAAGATTAAAGGAATTTTAAATTAACAAAAAGAACAAAGTAGTAAGAAAAAAAGGAGTATTAAAATGAGTCATTGGAAAACTGGTAAGTTGAAGCTGGATTGTGCCTTGGTTATCCTCCAAAGGGCGCTTATAAATATTATGCCTGGGTGGGAAAAGCATATTAAGGTTGACGCTAGCGGCAGCCTTCCTATTCATAGTAATTATCAGGGCACAAGTAAAAAGACATACAGCCTTGTTGTTCCTAAGGGCGGAGATACTGGCGTGTCAGGATCCGATCTTGGGTTTTCTCAGGAGGAAGATGGGTCTTGGGCTATTACCCATGATTATTTGCCCCATGAATTAAGAGATCCGGAAGGACAGATTAAACAGCAGGTGGGAGTTATGAGGGCAAGGGCTATTGCCTTTCGGAACCAATTTCAAATAACACTAGATCAGCAGATTGGTGAGGACCATGTCATCGAGATGCTGGTTCCTGAGGCTCAAGCCGGACAATTTCATGCTTAATAAGGTTTAAAAACAGGAGATTATTATGAAGATATATAAAATAGCCCAAGGCGTTCCGCAAGGTTTTGTAAAGTTGCGTATTATCGTCAAGAAAAATGCAGATGTAGATTACGAAGGTCGATTTATTAGGGGCGGAGCAAGCCAATGTAGCGAAGGATCTGGCGATGCTCTTGAACAAATTCTCAATATGCCGCTTGAGGGATTTGGCCACGAGTTTGCCACCGGCGATCTTAAGAAGACGGAAGAATATTATGAGCAGACGAGACCTCAGGTTCCTACACCGCTACCTGCATCTCCTCAGGAAGAGGATGTCGTAACTCGACGACCAGAAAAACGGTTAGATCAGGGTTACGGGACTTAATTACTGCCATATATTATTTGAAAAAAAGCCGGATTTTATCCGGCTTTTTTCTTTGTATAATAATCATAGGAGATCACAGGTATTTTTTAGAATAATTATGCATTCGTAGTGGAGTGCTTATGAGGATTTTGAAAATAAGTGAAGTTGTTGAACCTGAAATAGCTAATGACAGGTTTTATGGTTATTTTCTCAGAGCTTTTAACGAGAACCAAGTTGAATGGAAGCTCCAGAGTGAAAAATGGAACGTTAGGAAACTAGGAGAAGAAAACGCTATGACTGTCTCCTATGTTGGATACATTGCTATTGGCGAAACCATTACTAATAGGGTTTTTAGTTATTTGGTAAAAATATACTTTTTAATAGCCGACGATATGCGACTTTATATAGAGAGGGGCTATGATATGTATGGTAAGGAGATCGATCCTAAAAACTCGACATTTAAGCGTTCTTTAACATTTAAGCGTGCTATTGTTGAATTATGGTTCAATATTAAAATGAGTCCTACGGGAGCAGATATGGAAAAAGTAGCATCATGGACTACTGCGGGTGCTCAGTCGTCTGCGGATATTGATAATTATTTCGTTAAAAAAGATGTTAAAGATATACTAGAAAATAAATTAAATATTAGAGGTATAAAATTCCCCGACGAGATGGACGCAGAAGAAGCAGAAAAACAAAAGGGCAAAATAAAAACGTCGGTTAGGTTAACAAAAAGGAAAAGAAAGTCTCGTCTTGAAGAAGCAACGGAATTAAAAATATTTATTGACCCAAAGAAGATGGGCGGACATGAAGTTTACTATATTACAACAGAATTAGAAACTGGCAAGACATCTCTGCCGAAATTACTTAAAGATAGAAGAGATGATGGCGCCCCCTTGACTGCCGAAGACGCAATGGAAATATTAACTCAGCATGTTGAAAACGCTAAAAACTATCGGAATTATGTAGATAAAAGCTCTAAAAGCGAATATATTCCAGAGGGATCAACGCCTCAGAATTATGATTTCGATATGAATAGGAAGAAGGAAGATGCTTCTGAAACCGATATGGTAATATCTCCAACCAAACCCGCTATTGAACTATCACCTCCGTTTGAGCAAGTTGAGGATTTAAAAGATTTATTAGGCGAAACCAAAAGGCAATATAAGTATAGTCAGGATTACGGCGGATATTTTACAGGAGATGTTCCTGATTATGCAGCAGATATTCTTGGGACTCCTTCTGTTGATGCAGGACAAATTAAATCTATGTTTGGAAAGGCCGACAAAGCTATAGATCTTGTTAATCGTTTCAATTCCTCTCTCCTATCTAACGTCTCTTTTATATTTAATTTCGCCAAAAGTGGAGCGTATGGAGTTTATTTATCGGCTTTGGATCGAATGATTAAAACAAAAGCTCTTAAGAAGAAATTAGAAGCGCAAGGTTACAAGGTCGAGCAGAATGAACAGGGGATGTTAACGGCCTATCCTCTAAAGGAAGAAAAATCTCCTGACGAAATTCAGGCAGACATAGATAGGCTGTATGCGGATTTAGAGACTAAGGGAGGATCTGCTTTTGGAATCAATATGAATTCTATTTTGCAAGCAGCTAAGTCTGATGCAATGCAAGCACAATCTCCTGATCTTAATGCGTGGGAATGGATGGCTCTTTTGCATCTTGCTGGTACTATAGTCCATGAAGCCACGCATGCTAAAGGCGATATGGGAGAATCTGGACCAGAAGCAGCAGAAGCACAATTTCTACAGCAAGCACTTCCTATTGTTAACGAAGAATATCAAAGAAGCATGGAGCAGGAAGGTAGAATAGAAGAGTTTGCTCCATTAACTATAGGAACGACAAAGAGACATGCGTATGGAAGGAACTGGTATAAATATGCTCAGTCTCTTCCTTATTATGTTCCTCAGTCGTTTTTAGATCGCCCCAGTGGATCGGATTTAGAGGGCAGATATTCTATGGGTATTAATAGTGATCAGGGAATGGCAGCCTGGGATATGATTATGCAAGAAGACCAACACGTTCCTCTTGAGAAAAGATTAGGGAGGCAATATATGAGTCCCCTGCCTCCTGATTTGAGTCAAGAAAATGATTCATACGAAGAGCAATTAAGAAAATATACAAGAGACGATTGGAAGCTTGATCCGAAAGCCACAATGGAGGAATTACTTTCTGAAGGACATGAGGGAAATAGATATATAACATTAGAGGGACTTTTAGATGAAACAAGGCCGACGCCCCTTATTCTTCCTCTTAAGAAAAAAAAGTTAGCGACCGAAGCAAGTAAGAAAATTACAAAAGTTGCAACTTCTTTTGGATGGATGAACAATCTTGAAATTTCTGACGGGAATACAATTCCTGGTTTGAGCGATAGAGTTATGTCATGGGAATCAAGAGAGGAAGATTTTGTAGATAGAGAAAAGGAAATTAGACAGCAACCCAGATATAATCCTACTTATGACATTAAGGGGTTTTATTATAGATGGATAGAACCAAGATTTAGGCCTCAGTTGTTTGATGACATGACAAGGGACTATTCTAATACCCACCCTGCTAAACGTTTTGCTGCGTCAGTAGAGATAGATCCTGAGGTTGCATCTATTTTGTCTGTTCTAGTGGCCGCAAAAAAGAAAATCCTAAAAAGAAAAATTTTAAGTACTAGGTTTATTATTACTGACGATGTGATGCCGGTTGTTGACAAGATATTTTCTGGTCCTGATTTTCGTATTGATGTTTTTAATTTTGGCAAAACTGATGCGGGGGAAGAAATTTATGCAGTATGGGTTTCGTCGCCAGAAATTAAGGGTAGTAATATTGAAAAAGCAGAAAAATATTTCCAGGAAAAAGACGATGAAAAAGTAGATGATTTGCTTGAGGAATTATTTAGGGTTTCGTCTCAGAGAAGGAAAAACATAGATAAGATTATTGGGACGGTAAAAGATATTTGCAAGGAGTATGGGGTTAGAGATCTTTACCTTGTCGGCGGTTATCCTAGAGAGATGGTATTAAATCGTTCTGCTACTAATGTTGACGAGATGGATTTCAGTGCGGCTTGGGCAAATCAAAGTATTAAGGTTGGAGGGTTAGTTGCTGAACGCTTAGGGGTTAAGGATGTTAATATTTTTAAGAATACAATGACGTTATCTTTTGTTTATAAAGATATTAAAGTGGATTTCAAGGGAGATTTTGTGCCAATTGAGGTTAAAGGCGTATTGAGAGAGCGAGGCATACCAACGACTCCGCTGAATATGGATGTTTATAATAGAGACTTTACAATAAATATGTTGGCCTATAATATTTCAGAAGACAAAATTCTTGATATTTGTAAAGAATCTATAAACGATTTAGAAAAAGAAGTTATCAGAACATTTTTTGATCCCGATTATATTTGCAAACTTAACCCAATAATTATTTTGAGGGCTTTGACGCTTAAGATAAAATATGGGTTTGAGATATGCTCTCGCTTACAGGAGGCTATGATTAATAATGCTTCTTTGTTATTAAATTCAATATCAAAATCTCAATTAATTTCAGCAAGGGAAAATGTCCTTAAAGAAGGAAAGAAAGAGGCTAGAGAATTATTCAAACAGTTCGGATTAGAAAAAATAGAGGAGATATAAAATGCCAGTACCAATTAGACCCCTGCCAGATAATAGGAATGATGTGAGCGGAATGGATTATTCGTTTCTCTTACAAAATTTACAACCCAAGAAGAAAACTGTAACGGCCAGTAATAAAGACGCATCGTTATTGTTTAAGTTATGGTCTACTGGAGAAAAGGTCGAAGAAGATGTTGTTAAAATTAATTCTGAGATCGATATTTCTTCAGAGGATATTATGAGGCTTAAAACGATGGGGTTTCTTACAGGCGGAACAGACGAAGTAAAATTTACTAAAAAAGGAAAAATAGTAATAACTACTATGGTTCTTAGTGAGGAAAGTAATTTTAACAAGAATAAGCAAGAGAAGCCATATACTGAAATTCTAGCTAATATGAGCAAAAGAGGTAAAAGAGGCTACAGGAACGCCCAATTTGCCACAGATAATACAAACCGCTTGAGACTTGACTAATGGATAAATCTTTTTCCACAACGAAGATGCAACCTCTACGGTCTTTAAGAAATAAGCCGTCGATAAGGGAAAGATATCTTCGGGGAGAAAAAGACAGAAAGAACGAGAAGAAAACTGTTGCTTTAAATATTTATGCGGAGTTGAGTCGTAAAAATTATCAGCAAATTTTAAATAACGAATTAGAGATTTGCGTTCCTTATGGAGTTAAAATGAGGAATAAGGGCGGTTCTAGGG
>Ga0307378_10002744_pt1 | contig 26456 bp, 22 predicted proteins | sample UN1MG_FD_202238 | JGI IMG/M metagenome (GOLD analysis project Ga0307378, IMG submission 202238) | Soil microbial communities from Risofladan, Vaasa, Finland - UN-1 | ecosystem: Environmental > Terrestrial > Soil > Coastal area > Acid sulfate soil | place: Finland: Risofladan, Vaasa | collected...
AAAGGTAAGGAGGTTATAATCTCCAGAGGACAATTGGTAGAGATTGGCGGCTCCTTTAGGATACCTGAGGTCATGAGAAAAAGTGGGGCGAGGATGTTTGAGGTGGGAACTACCAACAAAACAACTAGTAGTGATTATGAAGCTGCTATTGAATCAAATACCGCTCTTTTACTTAAGGTTCACACGAGTAATTTTCAGACAGTAGGATTTACAGAGGAAGTACCGTTAGACGCGCTTGTTGCTTTGGGAAAAAAATATAGCCTTCCTGTAATGGAAGATCTTGGCAGCGGTTGCTTTATTGATTTTTCTCGATATGGACTAACAAAAGAACCAACGGTTCAGGATTCTGTCGCAAAAGGGGCAGATATAATCACCTTTAGTGGTGATAAGATGCTGGGCGGACCACAATGCGGGATAATTCTTGGAAAAAAGGAGATTATTTCGGCAATAAAGGCGAACCAGCTGGCGAGGGCTCTCAGGGTAGATAAATTAACCATTTTCGCGCTTCAGGAAACACTGAACCTTTACCGGAATGAAAAGAAAGCAATACAACAGATACCGACATTGAGAATGATATGCCAGCCGTATCAAAGTGTGTGTCGAAAGGCGAAAAAGCTATTGGATATGATCGGAAGGGTAGGTAATAGCGCTCTCTCTATAGGCCTATGTGATGGTTTTTCTCGGGTTGGTGGTGGCGCCATGCCTTTAGAGGAGATACGAAGTAGGCTTCTTTGCATATCTCCAGGGAAACTCTCAGCCACGTATATAGCAAATGCATTGAGTTGCTATAATCCACCTATTATAGCAAGGCTTGAGAAAGATCAGGTTTTGCTGGATGCACGAACCATCCAGGAAAAAGAGATAAAAATTGTAGCCGAGGCTATAAAAATACTATCTGCAAAAAACACAATTACCTAAAATAATTGGCGCCACCACCGATTTTTAAATCCTGTGAGGAAGCTTACTCGTGCCTTTAAAGTACCCCCCAGACTAATTAATTACTTTGACACCGGCCCGCTGTATGGACTTAATACGATGATTCGAGCTCTCAGTACCCCATAAACCTCGCAGGTTTATTCACGTATGTAACACCAGGGAGAACTGTTAAATGTGGATGCCAAAACTTCGGACCTTCAAAAAAGTTATTTAAAGGGGTAAAGACTGCCGAAAATGATAAAGCGTTTCTTTGGCACGCTACACAACTGGTTATGCACTACAGGCTTTCTTTTAATTCCTTACCCGGGCGAAATCTGACAACCTTACTGGCTTTAATTTGAATCGGTGCCCCAGTCTGTGGGTTTCTCCCGGTTCTTGCTTTTCTATTAACTACCACAAAGGTTCCAAAACCAGCTAAGGGAAGTTTACCCTCCTTTTTTATGGTGTTTTTTGCAGCAGTAAGAAATGAGTTCAAGGCTCTTTCTGAATCGGCCTTTGTTAAACCTGTGCTGTTAGCTATCGCTGATATTAATTCTGCTTTTGTCATGAGTTTCACCCTCCTATTATATTTTTTATTAAATGCCAAAGGTACTTCCCCTTATTACTATTACTTTCTCCCCCCTTTCCTTATATATTTTCTTAAATAATTTCTTTTAAAAGATAGATAGGTACATTGTTTAATAATTACGGATGTTCCTTAGTGCTTCGATTCGCAAATACTATAACGTATTTGAATAAGTATAATCTTTGCAATTGTCTTCGACCCAGAACGACTCGACATGAGCTCGTCGACATGTCTCAGACCGAAGGGCTCACTCCATTCGGCTTGAGCAGTTCGGCCTTGAGCTCACTGCCGAAAGGCTCATGGCCGAAAGCAGCACTTAGTCCCGCCCTCGGCCATAGCTCAAGCCGAATGGAGTAAATAAATACGTCATCGAATTTATGAATCGAGGGACTTAGGAAAGATATGAATACATTCTTAAAATAGATATAAACAAAGCAATGAGGAGTTCTTAGCATAGTGAAGTATCATTTTCAATAAAAAATTCTGTAATTTGAGAAAAATTTTTTTGTCTCTTATATCATAGCATGAATTAAATATTTAAATTCATAATATTAGCAAATAGATATTATAATTACTTAAATTAATTTATGAATAAATAATTTTTTCAATTTCAATTAGTGAGATAGAAGTAAATCCAGCATTGACAAATGTGTATTGAGATTATAGTTTTAAAAACATTATGTGCGATAGGAAATGTATACTCACAAGATAACGAGGCACAGGAATGGAAGAGATCATTAGAAGAGTAGCCAAAGAAAGCCAGAGAATTAAAGAGGATTTTGTTAGAAAAAATACATCCCCATTGATAGGTTGTGCTGAATATATATCGAAAGCCTTTAAAAATGACAGAAAGCTTATGCTATGTGGTAATGGAGGAAGTGCAGCTGATGCACAGCATATTGCTGCAGAATTTGTTAACAGGTTTCAATTAGACCGTCATCCCTTACCAGCCATGGCACTCACCACTGATACCTCTATTATTACAAGTGTAGCCAATGATTACAGCTATGAAGAAGTCTTCTCTAAGCAGATTCAGGCCCTTGGTGTTAAAGGAGATATATTGCTTGCTATTTCAACGAGTGGAAACTCGAAAAACATTCTTTCTGCCATAAGGACTGCTAAAGAGAAGGGTTTATATACCGTTGGTCTTATAGGAGGAGATGGTGGAAAAATGCTCACATTAGTAGATTTACCAATGGTGGTTGAAAGCAACCAGACCCCTCGAGTTCAGGAAACCCATATCTTGGCAGGACACCTAATCTGTGAGTTAGTTGAGTATATTCTTTTTCAGAAAAACTCTTAAGGGTACATTAATAGTCAGGATTAGTGGTTTAATAGGCGGTAAAGAACCTTTTGGATGTGCGATGTGAAATGTAAGAATTTAGTAATTTTAAAACCCAGATAGATGACTTGTAACTTATAACTTTAGACATTTTTAACCCTGGCCCAGACCCCTGGCCCAGACCTGGTTTGCAATGCTTAGCTTATGCTGCTTAAGCTCCAGAAATACTACAGAGATTGTAGCATTTGCCAGAGAAGTCGCACCAGGGCAGGCTGGCCTATAATCTTAATAGGCTGATCAAAGCACCTAGCGCATGAAAGACTTTACAGTCTGATTTAAACACGTCGCGCCAGGGCGGGCTTTAGTTCACTTGAGGCACTTATGAAATTTAAACCACTATCACTAAAAAATGTAAAAACGTATCCACTAAAAAAAAGGCAAAGCAAGGTTTCGGTCAGGGATTTCGGATCGAGCTGGATAGCAGGAAGCACAATGAGTCTTTGGCTTGAAAATCTGCCAAATATTTTAGCAGGAAATGATCTTAGAAAATTAGTGAATAGATTGCAAATAGCAGTAAAAGAAAAAAAGACTATTATACTAGCGATGGGGGCTCATACCATTAAGGTTGGGTTAAGTCCGATAATTTTGGATTTGATGGAACGGGGAATAATTACTGGCATTGCCATGAACGGTGCTGGCATTATACATGATTTGGAGGTGGCAATGGTTGGTGCCACATCAGAAGATGTGGACAATGAACTCTCCGATGGTAAATTTGGAATGGCTGAAGAGACAGGAGAGTTTCTTAACAGTGCTATAAGGGAAGGAGCCAAAAAAGGGAGTGGATTAGGGTATTCAGTTGGGAGAAGCATTCTAAAGGCATCGTTTCCCTACAACAAGTTCAGCTTGTTAGCTGGAGCTGCGCGAATGAATATTCCTCTTACAGTTCATGTGGCTATAGGCACCGATATTATACATTTCCATCCGGGTGTAGATGGATCTGCAATAGGAAAGACTTCACATCTTGACTTTCGAATTTTTGCCTCATTGGTCTCACATCTTGATGGTGGTGTATATATTAATCTTGGTTCTGCGGTTATCTTGCCCGAAGTATTTTTAAAGGCACTTACCCTTGTCAGAAACCTTGGGTTTACTGTTAAAAAATTCACAACAGTGGATATGGATTTCATACGGCATTATAGGCCTATGACGAATGTAGTCAAGAGACCAACACTGGAAGGTGGTGAGGGATTTTCTCTCACTGGGCACAATGAGATCATGTTCCCCATGCTTGCAGCAGCCTTGATTGAAAGGGTAGAGAATAAGAAACCTTTGTAATTAATCGAAATGGCACAAAGAGATGTTCAGGATTGGATTTGGATACGATGTTCATGAGCTGGCTGAAGGAAGGCCTTTGATTTTAGGTGGTGTTACAATTCCATACATAAAAGGGCTACGAGGGTATTCTGATGCCGATGTTTTGACTCATGCGGTTATTGATTCCATCCTTGGGGCCCTTGGGAAAGGTGATATTGGTCAGCATTTTCCGGATTCTGATCCTACTTACAAAGGAGTCGACAGTCTTTTTCTTTTAAAAAAAGTTGTAGACCTTGCTCATAATGAAAAATTCATGGTGAATAACCTCGATACCACTATTGTTGCCCAAGAGCCAAAATTAACTCAGTATTTAAATGATATGAAGATGAATTTATCAAGTGTTTTAGGTGTTGACGGTCATGTGGTAAACGTAAAAGCTACTACTACCGAAGGTCTTGGTTTTTGCGGCAGAGAGGAAGGGTTAGCTGCCTATGCGGTCGTCACGCTAAAATGCATATGATAAATATAGGAATAATACATGTCTTTCACGTTGTATAACTCAGCAAACCGAAAAAAAGAAGTCTTTAAACCAATAAAAAATGGTGAGATTGGTATCTATGTTTGTGGGGTTACTGTCTACGATTTATGCCATATAGGGCATGCTCGTTCAGCAATTGTATTTGATGTCTTGGTGAGATATCTGAGGGCCAGGGGATTCAAGGTTACCTATATCAGAAATTTTACCGATGTTGATGATAAAATCATTGAGCGGGCAAAAAAGACGGGTGAGGATACAGCTACCCTTGCAAAACGGTATATAGGCACCTTTTATGAGGATATGCTCTCCTTAGGGGTAATTGATGCAGATATAGAGCCTAAAGCCACAGAGCATATTGATGATATTATTGATATGGTGAGGAGTTTGATTGAAAAAGGGTTTGCCTATGTAGTGGACCGCACTGTCTACTTTTCTGTTGAAAAATTTGATAGTTATGGTCAGCTTTCAGGTCGACAATTAGAGGAGATGGTTGCTGGTGCTCGGATTGCTGTTGATGAGAAAAAGAAATATCCTATGGATTTCGTTCTGTGGAAAGGGGCAAAACCAGGAGAGCCCAAGTGGAAGAGTCCTTGGGGGGATGGAAGACCAGGGTGGCATATTGAGTGCTCTGCTATGAGCTGCAAATATTTAGGGGCCAATTTTGATATTCATGGTGGTGGAAGGGATCTTATATTCCCACACCATGAAAACGAGAGGGCTCAGGCAATGGCAGCCAATGGGGTTAATTTTGCAAATTACTGGGTACATAACGGTTTTTTGACGGTGGAAGCGGAAAAAATGTCTAAATCCCTGGGAAATTTTATTACAATACGAGATGCCCTTACTTTATATCATCCCCAAGAATTACGGCTCTTTTTGCTTTCAAAACATTACAGGAGTCCATTGGATTTTTCTCGTTCTGCCATGTTGGAAACCAGATCAGGGCTTGTTAGGATATATCGGACTCTTCAGAGATTAGAGGAGATAATCGGGCCGTATAAACATGATACAAACACTGCGTTTTTATCTCACGTAGGTGACAATGATTTTAAGAATCGTTTTATACATGTTATGGACGATGACCTTAACACTGCAGCAGGATTGGGATTACTTTTTGATAAAGTACGGGATATAAATAGGCTTATAGATTCACCAGCACAAAAAACAGACATTACATCCCAATTAGTGAAAGAGAGGGAGGACCTTCTTGGCTGCAGCAAGGCATTAGGCCTGCTTGAAGGGGAACCATCTCACTTTTTTCAGAAGATAATAAAAGCTTCCCCTGAAGTTGCAACGGAAGAGATTGAAAAAATGATTAAGGAGAGGCAGGAAGCTCGAAAGGCAAAGGATTGGGCCAGTGCTGATGCTATCAGGGAGGAGCTATCCAGAAAAGGGATTATCCTTGAAGATGGACCAACGGGAACTAGCTGGCGATTGAGGATAGAGGAGTAGTGCAAAAATCTTCACCTTTTCAGCTCATCTCTCCGTTTGAACCGAAAGGCGATCAACAGCATGCTATTGATGCCCTTTGTAAAGGGGTAGAAGAAGGACTCAGGCATCTAGTATTGCTTGGTGTGACTGGCTCCGGAAAGACATTTTCCATAGCTAATGTTGTGGCGAGAGTACAAAAACCCACCCTTGTTATTGCTCCCAACAAGACCTTAGCTGCACAGCTTTATGGGGAATTTAAAAATCTTTTCCCACATAATGCAATTGAATATTTTGTAAGTTATTATGATTATTACCAACCTGAAGCGTATATTCCCCAAACCGATACCTATATACAAAAAGATGCCTCCATCAATGAGCAGATCGATAAGATGAGGCATTCGGCAACCAGATCCCTTCTGGATAGGGATGATGTTCTTATTGTTGCCAGTGTATCCTGTATTTACGGGCTTGGTTCTCCTGAGGCCTATCATGGCATGCTTTTGTATGTAGAAAAAGGTGATTTGATACGCAGAGAAGATGTCCTAAAAAAACTGGTGGAAATTCACTATGAAAGAAGTGATATTGATTTTCATCGCTCATCTTTTAGAGTCAGAGGTGATGTGGTGGATATCTATCCTGCATATGAGGATTACTCTTGCATCCGGCTAACATTTTTCGGGGACTGTATTGAAACTATTCAGGAAATTGATCCTCTTACTGGTCATGTTATGCAGGGATTAAGCCGCGTGGCTATCTATCCCGCCAGTCATTATGTGACCACATTACCTAAAAGGAAAGAGGCTATCCAGAATATCAAAGAAGAATTAGCCAAAAGGATTGAGTATTTTAAAAATGAAAAAAAATGGATAGAGGCCCAAAGAATCGAGGAAAGAACCCTCTATGATTTGGAAATGATGGAGGAGATGGGTTATTGCCATGGGATAGAGAATTATTCCAGGTATCTAAGCGGCAGGAAGCCTGGTGAGCCACCTCCAACATTGATTGACTATTTTCCGGATAATTCTCTTATTATCTTAGATGAAAGCCACATTACCAATTCCCAACTCATGGGCATGTATAGAGGTGATAGATCAAGAAAAGAGACATTAGTTGAATTTGGTTTTCGTCTTCCCTCTGCCCTTGATAATAGGCCCTTGAAGTTTGAGGAATTTGAGTCTCGCATTAACCAAATAATCTATGTTTCTGCCACCCCGGGCCCCTATGAATTAGATAAGGTTTCCCATGTAATTGAACAGATTATTAGACCTACTGGCCTTATAGACCCGAAGATTTTAGTCAGACCAGCACACAGCCAGGTGGATGATCTTTTAGTCGCTATCAGGCAGGTTACACATAATGGTCAGCGCGTTTTGGTTACCACTCTTACTAAACGCATGGCAGAGGATCTCACAGAGTATTATACTGAGTTAGGTATCAAAGCCAGATACCTGCATTCTGATATAACTACCATTGAAAGGACGGAGATTATTAGGGATCTGAGGATTGGAATATTTGATGTTCTTATAGGGATTAATCTTTTACGTGAAGGTTTAGATTTACCGGAGGTGTCGCTGGTGGCCATTTTAGATGCAGATAAAGAAGGTTTCCTGCGATCCAAGAGGTCTCTTGTTCAGACCTGTGGGAGAGCTGCCCGAAATGTGGATGGTACTGTTATCTTTTATGCTGATGAGATAACACCCTCCATGAAAATGGCAATTGATGAGACAAACAGAAGGCGGCGATTGCAGAAGAGATACAATGAAGTCAACGGAATTACCCCAGAATCCATTAAGAAAGACATCTCTGATATTCTGGGCTCTGTGTATGAAGCAGATTATGTAAGCATTCCCAATGTTTCGGAGCCAAAGGAAGAATATATTTCTCTTGGTAATTTACCGAAGATGATTAAATCAATAAAGAAGGAAATGTTGAATGCAGCGAGAAGGTTAGATTTTGAGGAGGCGGCCCGCCTGCGGGATCGATTATTTGTGTTGGAAAAAAAAGAACTGAGCTATAAAAATTCAACTACTTTTTAACCCTACTATTTTTTCTAAGGTCCAGAGATCCTCATTGCGATTATATTTAATAAGATAGACCTTGTTATCGTTTGCTAATACTTTGAAATAGTCGTCGTTTATTCCATACCATTGGTCGATAATTTCTTCTACCATTAATTTTCGCCCTCGAACTGTAAAATCAAGCGGTCTTTCATTCGCCTTATATCCTGAATAGCAACTAACATGGATAATCTTTAAACGTGAATCAATTTTCATATATAATCAAGATCAATACCCTTTCAGAGGTCAGTAATCAGCGGTCAACAAGATTAAAAAACCTGAATACCACTTTGCCAAAGCATTATTTTTCAACAAGTTTTTCAACCATGCTCAGCTTTTTGTGTATGTTGTCCTTTATCCAGTGGACATCCCACCACTCTGCTGGATTGACGGGAACACCGTGAACCAAAAAGCCAAAATGAAGATGATCACCCATTGCAAGACCTGTTGTACCAGTAACGCCAATGATGTCTCCCTTGTTGATGACTTGATCAACAACTACATCAATGCTGCTTAAATGACCATACATGGTAAAGAGGCCCTGACCGTGATCAATAACTATTGTGAGGCCGTATATTCCAAGATCTTGTGCAAAAATAACTCTGCCAGTATTGGCAGCCTGAACAGGAGATCCGGCAAATGATGCCAGATCAACACCCATATGTAGCTGCCTGTCTACCACCTTATTGTTGTAATAGTAGATTCTTTCATCACCAAATCCTGCCATTGTAGCGGCTTTTTTCATTCTTATCCAGGGTCCGTCCCACAACTTTTCCTTTATTGGTGATTGGCAAAGTTCTTTTAATGAGGCGGAGTTTTCTTTTCTTAATGTTTTATTAATGAATAAATATTTTTCAATAGTACTGTCACCTTGTTCAAATATGTCCGGGGAAAAAGAGGTAATTATGGCATCTAAGAGTCGGTCTGATATCCTTATATTATCCTTACGAAAGCGTTTTTGTCTAATATGATAGCGAAAGGACTTTTTTATTTCATTATCAGCCATATCCTTGGCCCAGAGATACAACACAGCATCTTTTTTTACATTGCAGGGGAACGCAAAATAGCAGAGATATATTCCAGTATGAGGATCGTTATTAAATGGTACACCCTGAAAAAGTATATCATTTATTAAAACACCACTCTCACGTGTATCAGCTGAGACTCTATAACTGATGAGGCCAGAACCTCCTCTATTAATGTTATGGCTCCTGCTGATAGCCGTCATTGATGGAGGAATTGTGTCCACTGTCATTTTATGTTCAAGTATGGTGAGGTTCCCGTCGCCACCTCTCCTCTTAGAAAAATCGTGGATTTCGATGATAAGGTTTGCCTGTCCCTGCACCAGGTTTAATTGTTTTGGATTTAATGTAAATTCCCCATCAAATATATGGACTCCCTTTTTGTTGAGTAGTCCTGTATAGGGAAAATTTTTTTTAAGGAGGGGAATCGCAGGGCCATCCTGTTTTATGCTCACTTTTACGTCTCTTAGTCCCATCTTTACGTCAGAAATCACTACATTGAAGGTAATACTTTTACTTATATATTCTGGTAAAGGAGTTAACGTAGCAAGTGGTTTTTTGCCTTCAAAGATAGTCATCAAGAACCAGATAAAAATGATAAAAATAATAACAGTCGGTAACAGTGTGATGATCAACCGTGATTTTTTATTCCTTGACTTTTTCATTTCCTCTATTTAACCCTAATTTAGTAATAAAGCTGTCTCTCAGCTTGGCATATCTATCGTTATGAGAGCGCTTTTGTCAATACTTTTTTATGAGAAATTCTGATGTATACAAAAACTCACATTGGTGTTATTGGTGCTGGGGAATGTTCTCCGGAGATTTATCATCAGGCAAATGAATTGGGTCATCTTATCGGAAAAAATGACTGGGTTCTTTTCTGCGGAGGTCTTGGCGGTGTTATGGAAGGGGCAGCAAAAGGGTGCTATCAATCAGGTGGCATAACCGTGGGAATACTGCCAGGAAAAGAAAAGGATTCAGCTAACCCTTTTATCACACTCCCTATTGCAACAGGCCTTGGTGAAGGAAGAAATTTACTGGTAGTCAGGGCTTCTGATGTGGTTGTAGCGATTGCAGGCGGTTATGGAACTTTATCAGAGATAGGCTTGGCCCTGAAGATCGGAAAGCCAGTCATAGGGCTTAAGACCTGGCCGGGTATTGATGGGATCGATTACGTCGAAACTCCTGAGCAGGCAATTGCTATAGTAGTCAAGTACATATCAAGACTCTAAAATAAAAAGAAAAAGGGAGCCCTTTATTTCCTGATACCTCATTTTAATGTATGAGATGGCTTGAAATTACACAGTATGAAGGTATATTTTTGCCCTCCTTTGATATGTAAGTACTAAGCAAATGACCCCGACGCTTCGCTCCAGGGTTATACATGAAAGAAACTATACGTTGAGCATGGGGATGTCTTTTTTTACCATGCCCTCACAAAGACTAGCCGGTAGGCCGCTTCAAACAGGCGCACACGGACAAAGTGCCTAGAAGACAATGACGAGGTGCTCGTGCACACGGTTTGAAGCGGCACGCTGAGGCCCCATGTTAGAGGGCATGATGTAAAAAAAGACATCCCCATGCTCTTTTCAACATTTAGTTTCTTAGGAGAGAGAAAATGAATAAGGGTTCCACGATATTTGTGTATGTAAAGTTGTTGTTAACAGCAATTTTCTGGGGAGGTACTTTTATCGCTGGAAGGGTCGTTGCAAAAGACGTTGGGCCATTTTCAGCTGCTTTTTTACGGTTTGCTATAGCTTCAGTTTTCCTTCTTTTACTTACCTGGAAAGCTGAAGGCACACTTCCCATACCAATGAGAAGACAAATCATTCCTGTTATCCTTCTTGGAATGACGGGCATATTTTCATACAATGTTTTCTTTTTCAAAGGGCTTAAAATTATCAACGCAGGCCGAGCTTCACTCATAATAGCAAACAATCCAGTATTTATTGCTCTTCTTGCTGCCTACTTTTTTAAAGAAAAATTACATCTAATAAAAGTTGCTGGTATTATTATTTCAGTCACAGGGGCAATCATTGTTATTTCAAGAGGAAATCTCACTGAAATTGTGAGTGTAAATGTGGGATGGGGCGAATTATATATATTTTGCTGTGTTATAAGCTGGGTAATTTTTTCTTTAATAGGGAAGGCGGTCGTAAGCAGCCTGTCTCCTCTTGTTTCAATATCTTATTCCTCTTTAATAGGTGCTATTGGTTTATTTATCCCGGCTTATTTTGAGGGAATACTGCACAATTTTTTTCGTTACTCTAACCTGGAGTGGGTCAGCATTTTTTACTTGGGGTTTTTTGGAACTGTGTTAGGATTTGTCTGGTACTACCAAGGCATAAAAGCTATTGGCCCAATGAAGGCAAGTCAATTTATCAATTTTGTTCCAGTAAGCGCTATTTTACTCTCCTTTTTCTTTCTTAAAGAGCCAATTACTCCATCTTTATTAATTGGGGGAACATTCGTTATCATGGGCGTTTATTTGACGAATACAAGGCTTAGTGCAAAATCTGGCTAAGGAATAGTTTAGTCCGATCGTGCTGCGGGTTTTCGAAAAATTCCTCCGGCGTGTTTCCCTCCACAATTTGACCAAAGTCCATGAAAAGCACTTTGTGGGCAACGCTCTTGGCAAAACCCATTTCGTGGGAGACCACGATCATGGTCATACCTTCTTGAGCAAGATCTATCATGACGTCGAGCACTTCCTTGATCATTTCAGGATCAAGGGCAGAGGTGGGCTCATCAAAGAGCATGATTTTAGGATTCATACAGAGACTGCGAGCAATAGCGACACGCTGCTGCTGCCCACCTGAAAGCTGTCCTGGATATTTTTGGGCCTGTTCGGCTATGTGCACCTTTTCCAGATTAAACATGGCTGTTTCCTCAGCTTCGAACTTGGGAACCTTTCTTACCCATATAGGCCCTAAGGTCAGGTTTTCAACAATAGTCAGGTGAGGAAAAAGGTTAAAGTGCTGAAATACCATACCTACTTCTGCGCGGATTTTCTCGATATTTTTTATGTTATTCATAAGCTCAATTCCGTCGACGATAATATGGCCCTTTTGATGTTCCTCCAGCCGATTGATACAACGTATCAGGGTTGATTTCCCGGAGCCTGAAGGGCCGCAGATGACGATTCGTTCTTTTTTTTCCACAGTAAGGTTAATGCCCTGGAGAACATGGAAGTCTCCAAACCACTTATGCATATCAATGATTTCTATCATAGCTTCATTAGAAGACTGATTTTCAGCGTTTCCTGTTAATTCTTTATTCATGAAAGCCTCTTAAAATTTGATTTCGAAATGCCTGCCCTGTGAAATGAAAAGCATATTTCACTGGGACGGAATGCGATAAAATTTTATTAAACAATATAAAACATTCGGCAGTTAGTATCAAAAATAAGTATCAGGTATTAATCTTCTGTTGACAACTCTTTTTCCAGCTTCCGGCTGTAATTGGACATGGAAAAACAGCCCAAAAAATAAAGGATGGCAATAAAAATATATGCCTCGCGGCTGAATCCCATCCATTCAGGATTTGAAAGAACAGACTGGGTTGTCTTAAGCAGGTCCCATAGTGCGATGATTACCACAAGGGAAGTGTCCTTAAAGGCTGAAATGAGGATACTTACCGTGGGAGGGATCACGATCTTCAAGGCCTGGGGAAGGATAACCAGTCGCATTGTCAGGTAGTAATTCAATCCCATCGATTCCGCTGCCTCATACTGCCCACGAGACATACCCTGCAAACCACCACGAACCACCTCTGCAATATACGCAGCGGTAAACAATATAATGGCCACCTGTGCCCTGAGGATTTTATTGAATGTGATTCCTTCCGGTAAGAAGAGCGGAAAAATGATCGAAGACATAAAAAGAAGGCTGATAAGCGGAACCCCACGTATCAACTCAATATAAAGAACACAGAGCCATTTTACGCCACGCATTTTGCTTTGACGCCCTAAAGCCAGGATAACACCAAGTGGATAGGCCGCAGTGAGCCCAAAGACAGAGAGCAGGAGTGTCAGGGGTAACCCACCCCACTTGGTACTTTCCACCGATGTCAATCCAAATAGCCCTCCCATCATGAGCAGGCCCATAACAAAGAGGCCGACAATCCATCCGTAGCCCAAATATTTGGTCCAGTGTTTTCGTTCCCTACTATAAAAAAGTAGACCGAACAGAATAAACATAGCAAGAAGAGGCCTCCACTGGGACTCATAAGGAAAGAAACCGAATATGATGAAGCGCAGGTTTGTCGGTATGATAGACCAGCAGGCGCCATCGATTCCCCGGCATGCCTTCCCAGTCGTGTGCCAAACGCTGTCAATAAATGCCCATTGAAAGAGGGGTGGTATAATCTTCCATAACATGAACAGAGTCACGATGCTAAGAATAGAGTTAACCCAGCCATTGAAAAGGTTATTTTTTGCCCACCCTATAACCCCCACGCTGGTTACAGGGGGTTTTAAGGCTTCTGTCTGTGTCATTTTGATAGCTTCTTCCATGCGTCTCACTATCTCTCTACAAGAGCCACTCTTTTATTGTACCAGTTCATAAAGGCCGATGTTGAAAGGCTGAAGATAAGATATAATGCCATGATCAGGGCTACACCCTCAACTGCCTGTCCTGTCTGATTAATGGTTGTGTTGGCCACTGAAACAAAGTCGGGGTATCCGATAGCCACGGCCAGAGAACTATTTTTTGTCAGGTTAAGCATCTGACTGGTCAGCGGTGGAATGATGACCCTGAGGGCCTGGGGTAAAATCACCAAATTTAAAATAGGAGCGGGTCTTAGACCAATTGCCATGGCAGCTTCTCTCTGACCTTTGCTGACTGACTGTATGCCTGCCCGCACCACTTCAGCCACGAACGCGGCAGTATATAAGATAAGCCCAAGCAAAATGGCAATAAACTCAGGGCTTACTGTTATGCCACCCTTAAAGTTAAACCCGACAAGTTTGGGGATATCCATTTTCATAGGAGCACCAAATGCCAACCAGGTGATCAATGGGAGCCCAATTACAATAGCTATGCCGAAACGAAAGACCGGGAAAAATTTCCCTGTTTTTTCCTGTCGCTTCTTCGCCCATCTACGCACGAGGTAAACCACGACACAACCAACGAAAAGGGCCAAAAGCATATATTTATGTGCAGGATGCGCTGCCGGGACGGTAAAGGCCACCCCGCGGTTACACAGGAAAAGTCCAGTTATGGGTGATAGGGCCTGCCGGGGAGAGGGAAAGGTTTCGTAAAAAATGGCGTACCAGAAAAATAATTGCAGGAGTATGGGAATATCCTGCATGACTTCAATATATATAGATGCCAGTTTTGAGACAAGCCAGTTAGAGGAAAGGCGGGCTATCCCAAGGATGGTTCCCAGTAGTAGCGTGATTATAATCCCGATAAAGGAAACCTTTAATGTATTTAAGGCGCCTACCACCAGGGCTCGACCATATGAGTTAGCCGCTGAATAAGAGATGAGGGATTCGCCGATCTCAAAAGAAGATTCCTTATGGAAAAAGCTGAATCCTGTGGCTATGGATTGTTTTTTAAGGTTTATAATGGTATTCGAGATAAGATAATATGCCAGCAGCCCCACCACAGCAAACACGGCAATCTGAAACATGATGGCCCGCTTTTTTGGATCAAGCCAGAATGGAACACTGCCCGGAAGTGTTTTCTCCATGAATTTTTCGTATCCTTTTGTAGCCCCGGTTTCTTGTCTAAACCTCTAAAATGAGGTCACACGAAGGCCTGCCGAATTTCTATTCTCATCAGACACCGTGCTGGCCAAGGAGGGATAAAACAAGAGGGTGCCCCTTGACTCAACAGGGGCACCCGGAGAAAAGATTATCTCATTGCTGCAGAATACATCAGTCCACCCCTTGTCCACAGGTCGTTCAAACCGCGCTCAAGCTTAAGGGGAGTATCGGGCCCGACGTTACGCTCGAAGATTTCGCCGTAGTTGCCCACCTGTTTGATGATGTTGTAAGCCCATTTATCATCAAGACCAAGGGCCTTGCCCAAACCAGGCGTTACTCCTAAAAATCTCATTATTGCTGGATCATTGCTTTTAAGAAAGCTGTCCACATTTTTTGAAGTGATGTCGAATTCTTCAGCCTGTATGAGTGCCATAACTGTCCAGTTGACAATATCATACCACTGGTCATCCCCGTGACGGACAACCGGGGCAAGAGGCTCTTTGGAGATAATCTCAGGTAATAGGATATAGTCGTCAGGATTGGGGGCCACGGAACGATGCGATGCCAGTTGGGAGGCATCCGAGGTATAGCAGTCACAGCGACCGGCAAAAAAGGCCTTGGAGAGCTCTGCAACCTGCTCAATCACCACCGGCTTCCACTTCATATTATGCTTCCGGAAAAAGTCCGCTACATTCATCTCTGTAGTGGTTCCTGGCAGAACGCATACTGTAGCACCCTCAAGTTCCTTGGCACTCTTCACGCCCAATTTCTTGGGGACCAGGAACCCCTGACCATCATAGTAGTTCACATGGCAGAAATTCAGGCCATTCACGGTTTCGCGAGTCAAGGTCTGTGTGGTATTACGGCACAATACATCAATCTCTTTTGATTGAAGGGCGGGTAAACGCTGAACAGCCGTAAGGGCAACAAATTTAGCCTTGTTGGCATCACCGAATATCGCAGCAGCGACTGCCTTTGCCGTATCCACATCAATGCCTTTCCACACACCTTTTTTATCAGGCATGCTGAATCCAAATACCCCGCCGTTTACACCAGCGCTAAGAACCCCTCGTGCCTTAACTTCGTCAAGGGTTCCTGCTGTAGCAACACCTGCAGTAGCAAAAAATGCTAACACCAAAATAACAACACACAACTTAAAAACTTTCATCCTTATACCTCCTTAACATTTAAAGGTTAACTTTATTGGATTGCATAACTGTAATCCTCTATTGTCTATCCAGACTTGTTTCCTTAAGTGAGGATATCTTTAGAATGAAAAAAACAGCCCAAAAAATTAAATACCATGAACCAGTTGTATTTGCAATGAAAAAGCATGTATTAAGCGCGTAATAATTTTTTAATAAATGCAAGACAAGATTTGATTTCAACCGGTTTAAGCTCCAGGGTCGCAGTCCCTCTATAGCCAATGTTTCTCAGGGAATTGAAGATATTTTTAAAATCAACAATGCCTCTACCAGGAGGAAGGTGTAGATCATTTTCAGGAGTGTTCCCTCCAAGATTATCGTGGAGATGAATGTGCTTTATCCTGTCTGGATATCTTTTGATAAAATCAAAGCTTGTATTTTCTTCCCTTAAAAGCTGCCCATGACCCACATCTAAGGTGAGGTTAAGGAGTGGGAGATTATCAAAGGCAATTTTAAGGTCATGCCAATTTTCACTTAAATTTTCTAAACAAATGATAATCTTTTTTTCTCTGGCCGTATCAATGATTTTTTTTAATAGTTCAATCTTAAAATCAATTACCGTAGCTTTAACAAAACGGCGATCCACCCAGAGATGAAGGGTTAGAAGAGACATATTGAGTATGGGCATAATCTCCAAAATCTCTGATACGTGAGGGAGGTAATCTCTCTCCAAAGAATTTATGTTATTGGGATGTCCCTCTCTCGGCCCATGACAAAGGTAATAAAGGTCTGTTTTTTCTTTGACTTTTAAGTATTCGTTAATGTTCTTTTTGAACTTTATTACATTAGATATAGGGATTTCGGCAAATTTTAGCCTTAGATTAGCCAACACTTCTGCATCCTCTGGATTTCTGGCTGTTCCTCCAAGTGCAATTTCTAATTTATTTTTAACATGGCTACAATTCAATTGCGGTTTACTCGCATATATTTCCAGAGGAATAATATTATGTGATCATTAAATTTCAGGCTAAGTTTTAGATTTTTCAAACGCCTGGGTTATAAGTTCAACCTATATCTAAGGTTCTATTAATCATTGTATCATATTCTTATTCTCTTCATCTTGCTGATCTGATCCTTGATCTCTTTTCCTTTTTCCTCGAAGCCAGGTTTATCGAGCAGGGCAAACATTGCTTTTTTATAATCTTCTACGCCTGGTTGTATAAAAGGATTGTGCCCCAAGAGGTAGCCGCTTATGGCTACAGATCTTTCCATCATATAGTAGATTTCACCCAAGCTAAATGCGTTTTTTCTTGGTATTTCAATTATCATGTTGGGAACATCACCTAAATAATGGGCATATGCAGGTCCTTCGATTACCTTTCTGTTTATGCTATTCATGTCTTGGCCTTTATTGACTAAATAATTCAATCCATCAATGTTATCTTTATCGTGTGGAATAGTAACTGTGTTATCATGCTCTTGTAACATAATAAAGGTCTCTAAAATATTTCGTTCGCCCTGTTGAACCATCTGGCCATTAGCATGCAGCTTTTCCGAGTAAAGAGAAGGAGATACCCACATACCATGCCCAGAATGTCCTTCACTTTCTGGAAATAACTGTTCCATCCACTTGGCTACGCCATATAAAGGTACTGAATTGGTGGCTACTATCTCTATCTTTTTACCCTTCAACCATGCTGCATAGCGAGCTGCTGCATGAAGAAGACTTGGGTTTTCCCAGAAATTGTCTGCCATCGTGATATTTCTCATATATTTAAATCCTGCGGCGAACTCATCAATATCAATATTGGCTATAGCAAGCCCCAGCAATCCAACATCAGTCAATACTGAAAAGCGACCACCGATATTATCAGGAATAGGAAAGGTTTTATATCCCTTCTCCTTTGATAAATTCTTAAGGGCTCCTCTTGTAGCATCAGTAGTCACATATATTAAATTTTTGGCATCGTGACCCCAGTTTTTCTCCAGTACATTACGCAGGATTCTAAAGGCAATTGCAGTTTCTGTTGTTGTGCCTGATTTCGATATAACATTTATTCCTACCACTTTGCCTCGTAGCATATCGAGGGTGTCTCTTACATAGTCAGGGTCCATATTTTGACCCAGAAAGTAAATCTCTGGTGCATTACCTCTTTCATCTCGGCTTAACTGGTTGAAATAGGTATGGGTCAGTGCCTTCCATGTAGCCTCGATGCCTAAATATGATCCGCCTATCCCTAAAGAGACAAATGTATCAATTCGGTTATTAAGGCTTTGGGCTGCAGATTTTATCTCCTTTAAATGAGTGAGGGTTATCTCTTCAGGGAGGTTTTGCCAGCCGGTCATTGGTATCCCATCATCATATATATCTCCTTGATCTTTTTTTAACATCCTATGGGCCTTTATTGCCTGTGGTGCAATATCTTTAATATCTTCAAGTGTTATAGATGAGGAATCGCCTGGGGTGTCAAAAAGATAGGTAAGGTCTAAAGAGACTCTGTTGGACGATTGCCACGATGCCTCATTAAACGGATTCTTTTTGCCGCTCGCTCTTTCTTTCTGCACTTGTATAGTTTTATTTTCCTCAAAACCTATCAGGTTCATCCCTTCCATTTTTACCCCCTTTTATTCTGAATAGTGTAGGTTGTTCTTTATTATATGATATTCCATATATCGTAAGGATGGAAAATTATTTCAGCACTTGTGGCGGCCGTTATTTCTAATAAAATCATCGTATGAACACTTTTTTAGTAGCTGCTTTGCATAGTTTTTTCAAGTTTAACTTTTACATTTCGTATTCCAATCCACCAGAAGCGGACAAGGGTTGATTTTCACCAGCTTGCTGCGTTCTGAATTTTTCTTTTTTTTTATCCCTCGTAGCTTGTCGGAGCGTAGCGGAGATCCCGTCTGAGCGGGACTGCGAGGTAATTCATTTTCTCTCATGTATGTTTAACAATATGGGAGGCAGGGTAGGGGGAATGAGTTTACCTTGACCATATGGGGAATTTCATCTATATTGTTTACTCAAAATATATCTCTGAGAGTTAATGGTTTTAAACCGTGTAATCGTTGGAGGATACTATGAATATAGCACTGTATATCGTAGCAATTTTGTGGATTGTTATCGGTGTCTTTATACTTCTTTATACTGAAAGAACAATGAAGATTTTGAGAAAACTCTTTTTTACAGAAAAAGTAAGGGCGCTATCTATTGTACCGATTATTTTCGGGATTGTTTTGATAATAGGTGCCTTTGTATGTACACAGGTATTTTTCCTATCTTTTATATTGGGTGTGCTTGCCTTACTCAAGGGATTATACTTGGTCATGGGACCGATGCCCCAGATTAAACGTCTTATGGATTGGTGGTTCAATAAAGCCAACACCAGTTACATCCGTTTGTGTGGGCTCATAATTTTTGTTCTCGGGATTGCTATACTATCAAATCTTTGAAAAATGATGTGTTTCCTGATCCGTCTTAGGCAAGCCCTTCTTAAACGCTATTTTATCTTCTATTTGACATGATTTCCTATTTTTATTAATCTTAGAGCTTTGCAAAACCTGACAATTTTTGTCACCCCAATGAAGAGGGTGGACTTTTCTGAGGTGACTGGTGGCCCGCGACGAGCTCGGCCGAGTCGAAGGGCGCTGTCTTTTCGCAACTTATCAGTGGGGGAAACCGCAGGCCCCGATTTATCGGGGCAATGCGGAGGGGGCAAAACTCCCTCATAGATAAGTTGCTGAAAAGACTAAGTCCCGATCCTTGGATCGGGAAACTGAAGAAAAGCCCATCCTCTTTAAGGAAATATGAGTTATGCAAAGGTCTCAATCTAACATGTTAATTTTTCTATACTTTTTAAGTTAACAATTTCGACCTACCCATTTCGTCACGATAGATAAATGAACATTCCTAATATTTTTCTATTACCAATTTTGCTTATTGTAATAGGAGCCGGTATAGTTTTTTATCCTTTCATAGAGAACAGTATTATATTTCATCCGGATAGACAGCTTGACGATAACCCATCAAATTGGGAGTTATTCTACAAGGATATTCAATTCCTGACCCCTGATGGTCAAAGACTACACGGTTGGTTTTTCCCTTTATCTGAGAAGTCTCCGGTACTTATCTTTTGTCATGGAAATGCCGGTAATATTTCTCATAGAATTGAAAATGTAAAATTTTTGGTAAAAAAAGGTATTTCAGTCTTTCTATTTAGCTATAGGGGTTATGGGAAAAGTTCAGGCAGGCCTTCGGAAAAAGGAATATATATTGATGGAATAGCAGCATATGATTATCTCACAGGTATTGAGAAGATTTCTTCGGAGAGGATTGCAATTTTTGGGCGGTCATTAGGAGGTTCCGTAGCCACAGAGGTGGCTTTACACAGAAAGGCGAGATGTTTGATAATTGAAAGCACATTTACATCCATTAAGGATATGGCAAAAACTATTTCCCCATTTTTCATTTTCTCACCTTTTTTACCCCATCATTACAATACTATTTGTAAAATTGCCAATGTGAGTATTCCAAAATTAATAATACATGGTGACAATGACGAGATTGTCCCATTTTCTATGGGTAAAAAGTTGTTTGCACAAGCCCCAGAGCCAAAGTTGTTTTTACCCATACATGGGGCTGGGCACAATGATACATATGTTGTGGGAGGGGAGAGGTACTTTGATGCTATAGTTAATTTCATTTTGCCTCTTACAAGCATTCGCACAGGATAAGTTGGTTGTAGGATATTTTTTAATATTTTAGGGCTTTTAAATACAATTTTGATGATTATAGTAGTAATAATTGGGACGTTTTAGGGGATAAATGCGAACCATATTAAAGCTCATCAGGAAATTATACATCGTGTGAACAAGATAGATATCATGTTTTATACTATTTTTGTGTATTTCAACAGGACGTTCTAACAGCATAAACTTGGAGGATTGCGAGAATGAGGATTCTATTGACTGGCTCAAGCGGACAACTTGGCAGTGAGTGCAAAGAAGTTTTGAAAGATGACTATGAAATCATTTCCCCAAACAAAGAAGAGCTGGATATTACCAGTTGGGACAAGGTAATAATGAGTATTGATCAATTATCGCCTGATATAATACTTAATTGTGCTGCCTTTACCAACGTTGACGAGTGCGAAAAAGAGAAAAAGTTAGCTGAGAGAGTTAATGTGGAGGGCCCGAGGAACTTGGCACAGGGGGCAGCCAGATATGACAAAATTATTGTTCATATATCTTCAGGTCTTATATTCAATGGCCGAAAGAGACTACCACAACCATACTTTGAAGATGATCCCACGAGTCCCCTCTCTCGTTATGGTTTAACAAAGATGGAGAGCGAAATGGCTGTGAAGCAAAATACTCCACATTATATTATTATCAGGGCTGGTTGGATTTATGGTGTGAGGGGAGATAGCTTTTTAAAACAGATACTTCAATTGGCCATGAAAAAGGACCAAAAATCTATATATGTTGTTAACGATCAGATTGGTTCTCCTACATGGTCGTATAGGCTGGCCCAGCAAATTAAGGTATTGATAGACAAGAGAAAAGAGGGCGTTTATCATGCCACATCAGAAGGTTATTGTAGCAAGTATGAGTGGGCAAAATATTTTTTAGAAAAAATGGAAATTACAATCCCTGTTTTGCCCTGTACCAGTGAGGAGTATCCCACGCCTGCAATACGACCACTCAATTCCATTCTTGAGAACAGGCAGCTAAAGGTAGAAGGGCTTAATATTATGCCTCATTGGCAAAAAGACCTTGATATCTTTATTGATAAATATGGTGAAATGTTACTAAAGGGAGAAGGGGAGCCTATTGTTTCACCTTAGTACTTCGATTCACAAATACAGTTATGTATTTTAAAAGGTTAGGTCAGAGCTATCGCTCACTCAGTACTAAGTCCTGAGTAAATAAGTTCGTAACAGAACTTATGAATCGAAGGACTTAGGTTTACAGGCGAGATCTATAACCTCATCCATTTTTCTGATATAAAAATCCATCTTATTGATTATCTTTTTAGGAATATCTTCACGATCCTTTTTATTTTGAAATAATTATCTTTTATGCTTATAGTACCATGGTCAATAAAAAAAGAAATAATTACATCGAACTGAAAAAATTGCGTGTAACACTTTGATAAGTGTATGCAAAGAAATAACAACCAAAAAGAAAAGGAGGTAAGCAATGTACGTAAAAGATGTAATGACAATGAATGTGGTCAATGTTCCAAGTAACACAACTATCTCAGATGCAAAAAAGATTATGGATGCACACAAGATTCGCCGCTTGCCCATAGTAGACAGAGGAAAGCTCGTGGGTATTGTTACAGAACACAGGTTAGAGGCATATACACCCTCTAAAGCGACATCTCTCAGTGTCTGGGAAATTGGCTATCTTCTTGGAAATACAACTGTAAAAGAAATAATGGAAAAAAATCCCGTTACTGTAACTCCCGAAATGACCGTTGAAGAGGCCCTGGCCATAGCTCAGGATAGAAAGGTTGGCTCATTATTAGTTGTGGAAAGAAATGGACAATTGATAGGTATAGTAACTACAAATGATTTCTTCTATAAGATCGCCAATCCAACTCTTGGTATTGGTATGCCTGGTACACGCGTTGAGGTAGTGAGTAAAACTGATAAACCTATGCTTGAGGATATATGTAAAGCAACATCTCGGAAGGGTATGAAAATTTTGACTCTTCACATGATATCTTCCACTGAAATAGGAGGTAAGGATATAGTTGTTCAAGTGGATACTGAGAATGTCGATAAACTGGTTAAGGAATTAAAGGATAAAGATTATGAAGTTCTTGTAAGAAAACGATAGAATTGCAACGATCATTGTCGATAAAATCCGGATATGTTGAGACGCCTTCAATAATGAGACATAATTTTCATTTTTTGCACTGAGCTGCCTTTACAGGTAATCCTATCGCTTTAATAGTTCATTTCACGTAAGTAAAGGGTCTTAGTAAAGACCCTTTTTTGATTGTCACGTTGTTTGTTTGAGAAAATTAGTTTTTACAGGTAAGATATAGCGATCCTGACATTATAAGGCAAAGCAGAGCAGACTTGAGATAAGAAGAAATTTATACGTAAATATAGGCATGATGGAATGGTATGAACCAAGAGATTTCAAAGAATGGGCAAAAAGACTGTTTGCCATACGGCATTTAGTATTGATTCTATTTATTTTCGGTGTTTTTATATCGGAGCTGAGGTTCGACTGGTTTGAGCAAACAGTCGGATCCTACCTTGTTACAACAAATTCTAAGCGACCTGAATCCGGGGCAATTTGGGAAATAGGTCATCGAACTGTAACGGCTCGACAGACACTTGACCAGATTGTCACTGACCGTCAATTTTTACAGCGTGAGGCCCGCGGAGCCACCACATTTACTCAGATGGCATTAAATATTTTACCCAACAAGGGGATTATGCTATCTTCCGAGCACTTCAGAAAAATATATCTCACGCTTCCCCAGACAATAGCTCAAAAAATTGCCTCACCCTTTGAGATCCTCAGGCTTTTCAGCAATGGATCCTGGGTTCGGACCTACCTTGAGAAAACAGGTGATAATCTAAAAATATATCTTTTGAATGCTCACAATCGGGTGTTGAGAGAATTAGAAATTCAATCAAATTTGATACAATATATTAAAAGAGTTGAGATGGCGCTGGCAGGTACGCTTGACGATTTACCAAGCTTTGAAAATCGTATCTATTCTGCTGATCGATTTTTTGCAGCACTGGAATCCTTGCCTCAAGAAGATCTTAGGAGCGTGGTTTCGCAGCCAGAAATGCTTTTGAGTATACCCGGCCATATAGTCAGAGTGGGTATTTCTGATGAAGCCGTGTCAGGATTTATTGAACTCGGCTTTGAAATCGAAGACGGTACGGGACGTAAGGTGATTTTATTACAGGGCCGTGAGTGGGCTGTGTGGGCGCTACGATCGTATCTGGAAGAAAAAGAGTTAGAACCGAATATCAACGTGAAAAGTAAAAATGACTGGATGTGATAATGACGCATACCGCAATCATTATACGCATGTTACGTATCGTTTTCTATGTAGCACTGGCTCTGTCGAGCTTTGCAGCTCTTGCTGGTATAGGCATGTTTTTTGTGGCAGTGAAAGATTTGCCCCGTGTGCCTGAACCATTGATCCGAATCATAGAAACTCCCCCTACGGAGATCTATGCAGCTACAGGTGAAAAGATTATGGTTATCGGCGGCCGGGAATCTATCCCATTGAGCAGGGTCTCACAGCATTTTATTCAAGCGGTTGTAGCCACTGAAGATCACCGCTTTTGGGAGCACCATGGCATTGATAAGCTACGAACATTAAAAGCTCTCTGGATAACACTTTTTAAGCCAGGACAGGTTCAGGGGGCCTCAACTATCACGCAACAACTTTCCAAGAATCTTTTCTTCAGCTTTAAGCGAAGATATATGAGAAAATTTCGTGAATTGCTGGTAGCCTTGCAAATCGAATCTCAATACAGCAAACGCGAGATCCTCGAAGCATATATTAATCAGATTCCTATTGGTGTGGGGGCGCATGGAATTGAACAGGGAGCCAGAACATTTTTTGGTAAGCCGGCCTCGGAATTGACATTAGCGGAATCCGCACTGTTGGCAGGTCTTCCTAAATCGCCGACACGCTATAATCCATATAGTCACTATGATCGGGCCAAGAAGCGTCAGCGGGTTGTCTTATTAAGAATGGTGGCAGTTGGATACATCACTCAGGCCATGGCGGATCGTGCCTCATATGCTGAATTAAATCTTCAGAAGCTTCCAGCTCGGGCACGCACAGGAAGCTATTTTCTCGATATTGTCGTGAAAAGTCTTGAAGAGCGATATGGGCCGAACGTTGTCCATCATGGAGGACTGAAGGTTACCACAACAATTGATCCTCAACTTCAGTCCCAAGCGATAAAATCACTACAAAAGGGATTGATAGAGCTTGAAAAGATGATGGGTGTTCAGACAAAGACCAATGAGAGTAGTGGTGAGAAGGTTGTCCGTCCACAGGGTGCGCTGGTGGCTGTTGAAACAAACTCTGGGGCTATCAAAGCCTTAATTGGGGGAAGCGACTATTCTGAGACGGAATATAACCGTGCAGTAGAAAATAAACGCCTGCCCGGATCAGGTTTTAAACCCTTTCTCTATTACACCGCTCTTGAAAAGTTGGGTATAAATCCTGCGACTGTGTTCGTTGACCAGACTGTAACGATTCCGGTAATTGGAGCCAAAGACTGGTCTCCCAGGAATTTTGGGCTGAAACATGAGGGGCCTATGATCTTGAAAAGGGCACTTATGAAATCTGTCAACTCTATTGCCGCTCAGCTGGTAGAAAAAACTGGTCCCGAGGAAGTCATTAGGACTGCACGCCGTTGTGGGATCGAAAGCCATTTAGAGCCAGTTTATTCTGTTGCGCTGGGGACATCCGGCGTTAGTCCTCTGGAGATGGCTTCTTCCTTTGCCACCTTTGCCACTGGCGGGGTGAGGCATGAGACCTTTTGGATTTCAAGGGTTGAAGATGCCCTCGGCAGGGTATTGGAAGAACATATTGTGAGCGGGAAACGATCTCTCGATGCGAGCTTTGTATATCAAGTCGTGGATATGATGCGTGGCGTTGTGGATGAAGGTACGGGATCTATTGTGAGGCGCCTCGGATTTGATCTTCCCGCAGCTGGTAAGACCGGTAGTACAGATGGTTATTATGATGCGTGGTTTACTGGATTTACTCCAACACTGAGCACATCGGTCTGGGTGGGCTACGATAAGGGAGAAGGGTTGTGGGATACACAAGGCAGTGGAATTACCGGAGGCCGTGGCGCTACCCCAATATGGGCTGATTTTATGATCAAGGCAACAGACGGTGAACCGCATAGGGAATTTGCCATTCCCTCTGATATACGATTTGAAAAGGTAGGCCCAATTACTGGATACAAAGCGAATGATTCAACGCTCAATCCGGTGAGAATAGCATTACGTGAAGGTCAAAAAGTATACGAGAATATTCTTAGAGATGAAACGCTCAATGATTCAACAATATTATTTCCTTCATGGGCACCCTAATGTGCCCTGAGAGCTAATGTCATGCCCATCTTTGATCACTTTTTTATAGGTGCCTTATGTTTTATACCTTGAGACACATATCTCTTTGTATTTGGGCCACAGTTATCCTGGGATGGCTCATAAGTCTTTGGATTTTACCGGTATTTCATCCTCACATAGGGCTCGACTGGTCTCTTGTGCCAGCATTGGCAATCATGATAGTGGTCTTTATGGCAGTTGGGTGGTTTTCGAACCGGTTAGGTCTTAGGGCTATTGAGCGTTTGATCAGGGAAGCTACTACCTGGGAAAGAGTCGGTGCATACCGTGGAGCTGAAGAGGCCTTTAACAAAGCTACTGCTGTTTTGGATAG
>Ga0307378_10002745_pt1 | contig 26451 bp, 19 predicted proteins | sample UN1MG_FD_202238 | JGI IMG/M metagenome (GOLD analysis project Ga0307378, IMG submission 202238) | Soil microbial communities from Risofladan, Vaasa, Finland - UN-1 | ecosystem: Environmental > Terrestrial > Soil > Coastal area > Acid sulfate soil | place: Finland: Risofladan, Vaasa | collected...
ACGAACGTTTCGTTGGTCTGCGATTCGTCGCCTGGTTTTGCTGGCTGTATTGGTGATGATTTATTTAGGCTGGCTTGTCGAGGAACATCCGAATATTTGTGATCGCTTAGTTTGCCTGAGTCAGCCGTTGCCGGATAATCCCGACTTTCTTTTATACCGTTTGTTGGGAGGCCCGGCTGAAGCAATAAATACCTGCTTTTGGCTTCACAAGGATTTGCTGAGGAAAAGCTTAGGAGAAAACCCCTAAGTTTGAGTAGTTTTCACTTGACTTTTTTGGCCCAATCGAGTACACTGTTATTTGTTCAGGATGGGTGGTGGAAGTTCTATTTTCATGTCTTCTGAAGATATCTGCTCCATCAAAATAACCGTCCTTTGTGCTTTTGTATTTATGTGCACAGCGGAAAGTGAACATAAGATGTGAAATACAGGTCCGATATTGTCGGGCTTTGAAGTATTGATAATAATCCAAAAGAAATTAGGTGGAGAAATGATGAAAGTGAAACTATGTATTCTGACTGTGGCTCTGTTACTTGGGGCCGCTCCTGCTTTCGCTGATACCTACTCGATAGAAGCGTTCCAGTTCTCCCTGCCTCAAATAGCTGATTTCGTTGGGGAAAATCCTGTGGGTGACCGTGGAGATACGATAGCTCAGATAGGTAACGAACAGACCTGGTACTGTTTCGATATTACTGAAATACCTGATTCGGAACAGATTATATCGGCAACCTTCACTGTCCGTATGCGGGACTACGCCGACAACGCCACCACCCAAAGAACGCTATGGTACGACCCGGATGACGACTGGGCTTTTTCCTGGCCTCACGACCCTGACCATGAAGTTGTTAAAGAGGTAACCGAGCTGTTAGCTGTAATCAATTTCAATCATGACGTCTGGGCATGGATAACAACCGATGTTGATATTAACCAACACGACTGGTCGAAAGATTTGCTCGATAACTATGTCACCCTGATGCTCACAGGTCCTCTAAATGGTTATTATACATTTGGGGATGCTGGTTTTGATGGTGCTGTTTTGGAGCTGGTGACTCTTTCGGATGCCGGTGGCAAGAATGATGATACACCCACAGGGCTGAATCTCGGGCCCGAAGAAATAATACAGGCCAATGGCGCCGATATCCAGGTGCCCGGCTACTCCGTGCCGTCCTTTGTGGACTGGAACAACGACAATCTGCAGGACCTTGTCATCGGTCAAGGCAGTGGCTTCGGAGATGCCAAAGTCCGTGTTTACCTTAATGTAGGAACCGAATCCGAGCCGGTATTCGCGGATTACTTCTACGCCCAGTCCGAGGGCTCTGATTTGACTTGTCCGGCGTCCGGCTGCATGGGCTGCTTCCCACGCGTAGTTTACTGGGATGCCGACATGCGTAAGGACCTGCTCGTGGGCCAGGCGGATGGAACCGTCAAAATCTTCCTGAACAACGGCACTGACAGCGAGCCGGTCTTTGACGCCGGCCAGACAATAAAGGTTGGTCTCGACGACAAAAATCTCGACGTCGAGGCCAGAGCGACACCAACGCTTATCGATTGGGACAATGACAGCAAGACAGACCTGGTAGTCGGTGCCTTTGACGGCAAGATACACATCTATCTGAACTGCGGCTGCAGCGGCGGGATTCCGCCCAGTTTTAACTTTTCAACCTCCTCCGGAAGCTTCGCACTGGAAGATGGCTGGGACCTGGTCGTCCCGAGCAACCGTTCCAGCCCGGTAATTCTCGATCTGGACGGCGACGGCAAAAAAGACCTGCTAACCGGCAACACGGAAGGCCAGCTTCTGTTCTACAAAAACGTCGGAACCGACGACAAGCCGGGCTTCTCGGGTTATTCTCTCGTCGAATCCAATGGTGCTGCGATTGACCTTACGGGCATGCCCCGCTCCAGGCCGTTCGTATGCTACTGGACGGGAGACGGCAACTTCAGCCCAATAGATAATTATCCCGACGTGCTGATTGGCTCCGGCGATGGAAAAGTGCGCCTGTACAGGGGCAAACCGGAAACCAAAACAAAAACAAAAGCAGGTGATTTGGACGGCAACGGCATTATAGACCTTGCGGATTTGGCTCTGTTGATTACTTACTGGCCCCAGACTGACTGCGGCCGGTGCGACGGCGCCGACCTTACCGGCGACGGAAATGTCAAGAAGGATGATGTACACCGCTTTATCGATATATTTTTGCTAAGTCTCGAACAGAAAGAACAACAATAATCGTAAAAACTGAAAATGGCGCAGGTATCGACTTAATCAGGCCTGCGCCTTTTTTCTTTTTTTATCATAGAAAACCGTCACCGCTTTCTTTTTTGTATTTCACAAACATCTCGCGATGTTCCGCCAGAACCTTTTCATAATCAGGATTGCCCGCCAGGTTTTCCATCTCGCCCGGATCGTTTTTCATATCGATAAGCATCTCAGGCTGTTTGCCATGATCGAAGATATAATACTTAAAATCCTTCGTCCGTATCATTCTTCCCTCAAGATTAATCGGCCCGCCGTCCTCTCTAAGGTCCTGAACGAAACGGGTTGAGCACGCAACATATTTTCGCTTCTTTTGGGGCTTATTATCCTCGGCGATTCCTCGCAAGCTGACTCCTTTACATTTCGCAGGCACCTTTGCCCCGGCGTAATCACAAATCGTCGGCATTATATCAAGACCGTTATTTACCAGAAAATCGCTCGTTCCGACTTTCGTTGCACCTGGCTGGCTGACGATAAACGGAATCCTCGAACATTCATCATAGAACATATTCTTCTGCGCCCACCGATGAGCACCAATCCCGTCACCGTGATCGGAAGTAAAGATAATTACAGTGTTCTCTTCCATGCCCTCCTCGCGAAGTGTTGACAATATCCTGCCGATTTCTTTGTCCGCAAGTTCCACCATTCGATAATACGCCCAGCGATACTTCCGCCAGTCATCTGCGTCCCATAGTTCAAGGGGAGCGAACATTCTTTTATCCGTATTTTTATATTTTGCTCTAAGCCTCGCCTGCCAGACGGCTTCCAGTGCGTCCGACTGTTTTTTCGCCTTTTCAAGATTCGCCGGGGCAGGGGGACAATTCTTTGCCGTCGGAACTTCTCCTATGTCACCATCAGGCAAAGGCTGGCTCCTGCCGTACTGACAGATATTGTGCGGATTCATCAATGAGAAAACAACAAAGAACGGCTTACTTTTATTCTTCTTAATAAACTCAATCGCCGGCGCTGCGATTCTGTAGTCCCGGGCATCAAATCTCTCATCGTAACCGCTTTCTTTCGCGGTTGCTTTCTTAAAAGGATAAGGCAGATGCCACTTGCCGAAATAACCTGTTGAATAACCTGCTCTGCGAAGCAACATCCCGATATTCGGAAATTCTCCTGCGTCGATTGCTTTTGTCGAATTGATCTGCTTGCCATGCTCATGCGGATAACGCCCGGTAAATATACTTGTTCGGTTCGGAACACACAACGGATTCGCACAATATGCCTTCGTAAAAAGCATTCCCTTCGCCGCAATGCTGTCAATATTCGGAGTCCTGATATATTCAGGACCCATCGTGCAGCTCAAAGCATCCGCAAATTGCTGATCCGTCATTATGAACAAAATGTTAGGCCGTCTCGTCCCGGCTGCCCGTAAATGACCGGATAATGTCGCTGCTGCTGCCAGGCCGATAGTTCGAAGAAAATCTCTTCTTTTCATATTGCTTGTCTCCCGTCTTTTTACCTTGCCGCCCGTTCAATCCGCAAGCCAGTTTTCAGCGAATATATTAAGGTCCTCGAAATCCACCCCGCCGTCACCATTGAGGTCCGCCAAATCAGGTGTACTTCGTCCCAACCACCGGCCCGCAAGAAAAGTAAAATCAACAAAATCAACCATGCCGTTACCGTCAAAATCACAGAGCCTGCTGTAATCTAATGGAAATACAATTTCGTCAATCCAGACCGTATCGGAGCCCCTGGATATGGAACTGTCCTTAGAATATGTCCACTCGAAAGTCCTCGTGCCCGCTGCCACCGGAAAGCTTACTGCATCCCAATCCTCCATGCCCGACCATTTGACCTTTTCAACACCATCGATGTAGAATTTCAAATAATCACAGGCCGGCTCGGAAGAGACTTTACGATAGAACGTAATATCTCCCGATGTACATTCAACACTAACCCGCAGCGTTGCACTTTCGTTATCGTTAATCTTGCCGATTTCGGCACCGTAAGTCCCGGCATACCGCTCCAGAAATGTAATGTTCCAGTTACCGTCTCCGGAATTTACCCATGCAAACTTGGTGAAATCAGCCGTCTCAAAATCTTCCCTGGAATTGTCGGAAGTAACACCAGCGGATGCATCGCCCCCTACAAAATCAACGCCCCACCTGTTCCCCGAGACATTCTGAATATCGCCTGACCTGCCCGTTGTTACCTCCCTTTCTGTAAAACCGTACCCGGGCTTTATCACCGTGAGAGTGTACGTCGAATATGCGTTGACCTTCACAAGTGCATAGATGCCCTTCTCATTCGTTTCCGCTGTATATGGCCCGCCCCAGCCCCGTGCTATTACGGTAGCACCGCTGACAGGCTCACGGGACAAATCGGTTATCCGCCCGCTGATTATCTCGCCCGAGCCGTAAGTGAAAATATTATAGATGCATCCGTTGATAACGTTATAGTAATCCGACGCAGAATAATCAATCTCAGGCAGGTTGTACCATATATCATGGCTGCCGTTCCAGCCCATATTAAGATGGTGATAAAGCGTCGAGAAGTCGTAACCGTATCCGTCGGCAACAACGGCATGTCCGACCTCGGAATCATCCTTAATGATACCGAAAATTACAGGACAACCCCCATCGAGATTGGCGTTGACCATATCATTCAGCGCCTCGCTGCCGATAGTGCCATCGTCCGTCCAGGCACGCACGGCATTACTGTACATAAAAGTGCCAAGCAGCGCATTCCTTGCGTCTCTCAGGTTGGATGACGAAGCGCCATCTGAATATTCCGTCTTCGCCGCCACGCTCGCATCATAGCAAAGCGCCCCGATGGCCTCTCGCTGCTCCGACGTCGTGTCGCAGCCGGGTTCCAGATCCATCAGTGACCATTGATACGGTCCGCCGTCGCCGTCACCGCCTCGCGTATATGCATACTGCGAAATATCATCGACCTTAATCTCAAACTGCTTACTGCCGACACTCGCCCTGCCGTTGGGATACTCATAATACCGCATAAGCTGCGCCATGGCCGTTGCGGTACACCCGCAGGGATAGTTACCGGGAGTATAATAGTTGAAATTAATCTTGCCGCACGTGGTAGTCTGGCCCCACTTACTTTTCACAAACGGCTCGACGCGAACATCCGAAATCGAATTCACTCCCATTAAAGAAAATCCATTTTCGGAATTCTCCGCAACATCGATAAAGTGCCTCCACTTGCCCTGGGCTCCGATGGTACTTTCCATCTTTAAACCGATGGTATTGCGGACCGCCGCAATCCGCCCCTTAATATCGCGCCTCACCAGGGCCCCTAACGGATTCTCATCAGACGGCTCAAAAACCCCCTCGTCGGAAAAAGCGATAATCGGCTCTACCAAATCGTCCGCCGATACAACCACAAAACCCGCAGGCTCCAGATAGACTACGTAATACGCAGGCTGGTTATTATCATCCGTGAAGGTCTCGACATTCATCACGTCCCGGCCAAGTGCCATACCAAGCGGCCGGGCATTAACCTTGAGCCATCCCGCCACCACCATCCCGGCCTCGTCCGCCGTCGTCGGCCGCCCCCACAGGCCACCGCACAAAAGCAGCACCACCAAAATGAATACCAAAGCCGTACCTGTGTGTCTCATTGACTGTCCTAAAAAAACATTTAATACTTCTGATACATACTTATTTGCGGAAATTTCACGATAATTAAGAGTAAGCGAAAAACTTCAGGATATGCATACCCTTTCTTCTCCATGCCCCATACGTCTCTTTGGGATTTACCCCATATTCTAAATACGGGGGGCCCCCACAACTAAATATCATTATACAATATCACACAATCCAGTCAAGAAATATCCCCCGAATTGCCGGTTATAGATGATGCGCAGCAATACTTTATTACTGAAGCTTTGGAGTGTATGTATCTCACTGCTTTACGAACATACGGTACAGAGCATCGTTTGAAGTTTCTAAAATATTCTTTACTGTGCATGGTGATTTTATTAACATATAGTTATGATAGAAAAAGTCGCTGTAAAGTGTAGTTTGAAGGACTGGTCTAACGTTAAAGATTCTCTGAATTACTGGCTAAGCAAGACACCGCAGGAGAGAATCGCAGCCGTTGAGCACTTAAGAAAGTACTATTATGGAAATACAGCCGGACTACAAAGAACTGCTCGGGTTGTTATGCGCTCATAATGATGTGCCGGTTTATTTTCTTGGCCGTAAAGAATTCCTTGCCAACAGAAAAGCCCTCGGAAGAAAAAATGACCTTGCTGACATAGAAGCCCTCGGTGAAGACTGACACGACAATTATCGTCATCGTCTCACTGCCCACAGCAGGTGGCAGCCGCAAGCGCAGCTTGGGGATGGAAATCCAAAAATAATCATTTATCAATAATCACTTTTCTTTCGCAAACTCACCCGCCGGCCCGCCAGCCGTAAATAATACTGCAAACCGTGTTATTAAAGCACCTAATAGAACATAACCCAAAATGACCTGAAACGCCAGCAGTACATGACCTAATAATCCTCTCAAGAAATTATGAGCATTTGCGTACATATCACCAAATCCGAGCGTTGTCATTGTAACTATAGAGAAGTAAACTGCACGAAACGGCACCAACCAGCATGATACTGTTTCTTGTTTGTCTTCGAGTACAAACAGATCGCTTACAATTCCTGGGTAATCCCTAATACCCACAAAATAATAATCAATAAAACCCCAAGCATAATAGACAGCAGCAAAAACAACCGCCAACAAAAAGAAAACTCCCATCACGCGTGGCGCTGATAATCCATAATCGGAAATTAACCAAAACAATCGTATCGGCCATCGCCAAAAACAATGTTTCTTATACCATTCCTCCCAGTTCTTCCGACGGATATTATATTCCAGAAGTTGTTTCGTTCCTGGATCTATGCTTGTATCGTCTAAAGCAACACCACTAAAATCTGTAAACTCATTATTCTTACAATAACGGTTGACTTTACATTCCCAAAATGATGTTGACCCGTTGACCTTAGCGCGTTGACATTTTGCTCCGATTAGGTTTGCTTCACTGATGTCTGCACCTTCCAAGTGAGCAAAACGAAACCTTACACCTTGTAGATCGGCGTTCATCAGCCTCGCGTACTTGATATTGGAATGGTTAAAGTGTGCACCTTTTAGATGCACATTGCTGCACACTTTTTTCGAATTATCGTTTGTTCCATCATCATTTAAAAAATAGCCACCCCTCTGATGCAAGTATACCTCTTTCAGATAACATTCACCAAGAGAGGCACCTTCCAATTCAATATCTTTGTGGCGATTCTCTTTCTTTGTGCGCCACTCATTCCATTCGGTCATATCTTTTTTGTCCGAGCAGCGTTTGAGCATCTCGTATTGGTCTAAATCGCAGTGCAAGCCTTTCTTTAGAAGCTCTGGATCAAGTCGCCGTTCCTCCTTCGGTTTTTCGTTTTTCGATTCGTCCATTTTTTTACCTCTCCATATCCGCTAAAGAGTAAATCTTCCCGCTCATTAATTAACCAGCTATCTTGCATCCTGAGGTTTATGTCTTTTGCGTCTAATTTTAGTGTCCAGAATACGCACAACCTGTTGTATTGTCAACGGACAACTATTAACAGCAAAGAACAATCCGAAACTGTTTGTGAGGAATTATTGGTTTGTTCTCCATCTGCTTAGTATTTTTCGTTAGCAATTGTCTTCTTTACCCCGTTATAAGTAGTCCGTTGACTTCTAACGGGGTTTACCTATAATCAGTCTTTCCGTTGGTATTGTCAGGTCGGACGGCAATATGTCGAAAGTCCGACGAGGAATTTATTTATACAACTTTGGTCCTGAAAGGTTTTATTAATGTCTAAAAAAATCCTGTTAAGTTTAATATTGCTTGTTCTACTGATTAGTCTCGGCTGCCTGCCGTCTAAAAATAATCCTTCCGGAGGTTCGCTTTTCTCAAGAGGCCGAATCGAGGTCGTTGAAAAGCCGAACACCAAATTGAAAAACGATTTCTATATCGGCAACCGCCCGCCCCTGCTGCCCAGCCCCCTTATAAAACTGCCAATAGGCGCGATTGAGCCGCAGGGCTGGGTACGAAGACAGCTTGAGCTTCAGGCCGACGGCTTCCACGGAAATCTTACCGAAATCAGCAGCTTCTTAATAAAGGAAGGCAACGCATGGCTTAGCCCCGCAGGCGAAGGCGACCATGGCTGGGAGGAACCTGTTTACTGGCTAAAGGGCTTCAGCAACTGCGGCTACATCCTCCGCAACCGGCGAATGATAGACGAATCGAAAATCTGGATAGAGGCCGCCCTCAAAAGCCAGCAAGAGGACGGCTGGTTCGGCCCCGACAAAGGACGCAAGGGCGCCGCAACCCGCCTGCAGGGCCGCGAAGACCTCTGGCCCAATATGATAATGCTTTTCTGCCTGCAAGACTACTACGAGTTCACCAGTGATAAACGGGTAATCGAGCTGATGACCAAATATATGAAGTATCTGACCACCGTGCCCGAAGAGCGGTTCCTCGTCGGCTATTGGCCGAAGATGCGGGGCGGCGATTTACTTTACAGCGTATATTGGCTCTACAACCGTACAGGCGATCAATTCCTGCTGGACCTCGCAAAAAAAGTCCACCGCCGCACCGCCGAATGGGAAAAGGACGTAATCAACTGGCACAACGTCAACATGTCGCAGGGCTTCGGTGAGCCGGCCACATTCTACACGCAGTCAAAGGACCCGAACCACCTCTGGGCCGCCGAACGCAACTGGCGAAAAATCCGCGATATGTACGGCCAGGTACCCGGCGGAATGTTCGGAGGCGATGAGAACTGCCGACCCGGCTTCACCGACCCCCGCCAGGCCGTCGAGACCTGCGGCATGGTCGAAATGATGCTCTCTCACGAAATACTGCTGGCTATCACAGGCGACGCCAGATGGGCCGACCGCTGCGAGGACGTAACGTTCAACTCCCTGCCCGCGGCATTCACGCCCGACCTCAAGGCCCTGCATTATCTTACCTCGCCGAACATGATACTTTGCGATAAGCTCACCAAATCGCCCGGCCTGCAAAACGGCGGGCCAATGCTGCTTTTCAATCCGCACATTCACCGCTGCTGCCAGCATAACACAGGCCACGGCTGGCCGTATTACGCCGAACACCTCTGGATGGCCACCCCGGGCAACGGCCTGGCCGCCGTGCTCTATGCCCCTTCGAAGGTTACTGCAAAGGTCGGCGACGGCACTAAAATCACAATAACGCAAAAAACAACCTACCCGTTCGATGAGAACATCCGCCTGACCATAAAAACACCTAAGCCGGTTCGCTTTCCGCTTTACCTCCGTGTGCCCGCCTGGTGCGAAAATCCCGGGCTGTCAATCAATGGCAAAACCTCATCTATCAAGGCCGGCCCCCGCCGGTACATTATGATAGACCGCAAGTGGTCCGACGGCGACACAGTCGATCTTAACCTTACAATGAAAATCTCGCTGACCCAGTGGACGAAAAACAATAACAGCGTCTCGGTCAATCGCGGGCCTCTGACCTACTCATTGAAGATTGGTGAAAAATACGTCAAAGCCGGCGGCACCGAAAAATGGCCCGCATGGGAAATACACCCAACAACCGCCTGGAATTACGGCCTGATATTGAACGACAGTGACCTTGCCTCTTCGTTTAAGCTTGTGCGTAAGGCCTGGTTCGGCGACAACCAACCATTTGAAGCTAATGCCGCCCCGATAGAGCTGCGTGCCAAAGCCAAAAAAATACCCCAATGGCAGAAAGACAACCTCGGCCTTGTCGGCCTGCTCCAGCCGAGCCCAGCAAAATCCGACGAACCGGCCGAAACCGTAACGCTGGTCCCGATGGGCTGCGCCCGCCTGCGGATTTCGTCATTCCCGACCATCGGCACAGGCCCCGACGCCTTCCAGTGGACCGCCCCCGCAAAACCCGCCGAATCACTGCCCGCTTCCGCCTCGCACTGCTGGGACAGCGATTCAGTTGCAGCGCTCAGCGACAAATTATCACCAAAAAGCTCAAACGACTACAGCATAGCGCGTTTCACATGGTGGGACCACAGAGGCACAACCGAATGGGTGCAGTACGATTTCGACGAGGCGAAAAAAATCTCCGGCTCTTCTGTTTACTTCTTCGACGACACAGGTTCAGGAGGATGCCGCATCCCCAAATCATGGCGATTACTGTATAAAGACGCCGCCCAGTGGAAACAGGTATCGAACGCCTCCGGCTACGGCCTAGAAAAAGACAAGTTCAATAACGTTAAATTCGAACCCGTGCAGACGACATCGCTGCGCCTCGAGGCACAATTGCAGCCGGACTTTTCCGCCGGCATTCTCGAATGGCGCATTGACACAAACGAACGATAACAATAGAATACCCGTCTTTTAAGTAGAAAGTGGCGTTGAAACTATGGAATACAATGAAGAAGAACTCCTGGCAAAAGCAAACAAACCACAGGAAACAGCTTCAGAGCTCCATTCATACTACAAAGGCAAGATAGCCGTAACACCCAAATGCCGCGTGAAAGACCTGCGTGATTTCGACATATGGTACAGCCCCGGCGTCGCTTCAGCCTGCAGAGACATCGTCAAAAATCCCGAAAAGGTTTACGAGCTGACCTGCAAATGGAACACCGTTGCCGTTATCAGCGACGGCACCCGGGTATTGGGCCTTGGTGACATCGGCCCCCACGCGGCCCTTCCCGTAATGGAAGGAAAGGCCCTGATTTACAAGTATCTCGGCGGCGTTGACGCATTCCCGATTTGCCTCGACACAAAAGACCCCGACAAATTCATCGAGACCGTACTGTTATTACATCCTTCTTTCGGAGGGATTAATCTCGAAGATATCGCCCAGCCCAAGTGCTTTGACATCCTCGACAGATTGAGGAAGGAAAGCCCGATACCGGTATGGCACGATGACCAGCAGGGCACCGCAACCGTCACCCTTGCCGGCCTCGTTAACGGCTTGAAAGTCGTCGATAAGAATATCGAGGACGTAAAAATCGTTTTTATGGGTGCTGGTGCATCAAATATAAGGATATCGGACATCATTTTCCGGGCCGGGGCCGACGCGAAAAAATGTATTATGTACGACAGCAAAGGCCCCCTTCATAAGAATCGCACTGACATAAACGACAACCCATCTCTAAAGGAAAAAGCAAACATCTGCAGGATTAGCAACGAAATGTGCTTCGACGGCCCAATCGACGAAGCACTCCGGGGCGCCGATGTGCTGATTGCGCTTTCAAAACCCGGGCCGAATTCCGTTAAAAGCCAGTGGATTTCAAAAATGGCAAAAGACTCCATTGTGTTCGTATGCGCCAATCCGGTACCCGAAATATGGCCGTGGGAGGCAAAAAAAGCCGGCGCGAGGATAGTCGCCACCGGACGCAGTGATTTCCCCAACCAGGTAAATAATTCCCTCGGTTTCCCCGGAATCTTCAGAGGAGTTCTTGACGTCAAAGCCAAAACAATAACCGACGAAATGTGTATTGCAGCAGCAATGGAACTGGCAAAAACCGCCGAAGACAAGGGACTGAGCGAAGACTACATAATCCCTTCGATGGACGAATGGGAAGTGTTCCCGCGCGAGGCCGCCGCAGTAGGTACCAAAGCAATCGAGCAGGGAATAGCCGAAAAAGTCCTGACTTGGGAAGAACTCTACAAAACAGCCGAATCAATCATAAAAAAGGCAAGAGAAGAAACTAAGATGCTGATGGAAGAAGGATTCATAGACGACCCCGACAAAAAATCTTAAACTTATTACTGCCAGCGTTATTGCGGCCGCGCAGCTGCAGGAAGAAAGCTTAATACTTACTTGAATCCTCCTCTTGCCGAAGGATTCATCGGCAAAGGCAGTTGCTGAGGCAGGGCAAATAAAAAAACTTTGAGTTATTTGTTGTCATTGGCTGAATAATAATATACTTTATTGGGTTCTAAAATGGGTTGTTTATAGCACAGAGCAATTGGTGGTATTGATATGGAATTGATAAAGAAAATAAAGGAATCAGAAACAAAGGCCCAGGAAATTATCGAACAGGCCAAAGCTGAGGCGGTTAAACAGGCTGAAAAGGGCCGGGAGGACCGGCTCGCAGCCACAAACGAGGCCGCCCATCAAAGGAAACAGGCAATCGACGCTGCCGTTGCCGAAGCACACTCGCAGGCAAGCGCCGAAGTTGAGCAGCTCAAGGCACAGGCACAGCAGCAACGCCAGCAATTGCGTGATAAAACCGGCAGTAGAATGGCCACAGCGGCCGCCAAGGTAATGGATTACTTAAGAGGCTAACTATGGCCATTGCCAAAATGGCAAAAATCATAATTGCCAGTCATCGCACTCAGGCATCCGAGCTTCTCGAAGAACTGCAGCGCGGAGGTATTTGTCATATCCTCAATGCCGAAGAGGCAATTCTCAGCAGGGACTTCCCCGAGCTTAGCGCCTCAGCAGAACGCCCCAAAGACATCGAAACACTCGTAAACAGGCTCGAAAAGGGCATCGCGTTTCTTAAAAGTTACGCAACAGCACAAAAAGGTCTCTCCGGCGTTCTCTCACCGCGTACCGTTATCGACGAGCGTTCATATAACAAGGTTGTTTCAGACCGCCAAATCTTGAAGATTATCGACAAAAGCGAGCATCTCGAAGCTTCAATGGAGAAAACAAAAAGCGAAATCGAAAACCTCCAGGCCACCCTGGTGATGCTTCGCCCATGGGCATCTCTTAAAACCCCCGTAGAAGAAATCGGCCGCCTTCGCAAAGCCGCCTGCTGGGCCGGATTGATACCGAACCAGCAGTTCGAGCAGACCCGTGAAAAGCTAAGTGAATCCGGCGCAGCCATCCAGCAAATAGGAACCGGCATCAGCAAGAGCGCCTGTCTTATCGTTGCTCTAAAGGAAAACGCCGAAGAAATCCAGAAGTTGCTGCGCTCAGCAGAATTCGAGCCCGTCAGCTTTGAGCCGATGACCGGAACTGTCGCCAAACTGATTGGCGAATACAATGAAAAACTGCAGGAGTCACAAAAACAATTACAGACTCAGACCGAAAACGCCGCTAAGCTGTCGGAAAATCTTCTCAATCTCGAGATTCTGTACGACCATTATAAGAATCTGCTAAACAGAGAACAGACAAGGGATACCGCACCCGCCACCGAACATACTGTCCTGCTGGAAGGCTGGGTGAAGAAAAAGGATTATGCCAGGCTGGAGAAGCTCGTATCTGGTTTCGAGGCGTCGAGTTTACATAAAATCGAGCCAGCCGAAGATGAAGAGATTCCCGTAGAAATTGAAAACAAAGGCGCGATAAAACCGTTCGAGGTAATAACTCGTTTATATGGTATGCCAAAGCATTTTGAAGTGGACCCGACAGTATTTCTTGCCCCGTTTTTTGCGCTGTTCTTCGGATTGTGCCTGACCGATGCCGGTTACGGACTGGTCATTATCGCCTTGATGATTTTTTTAATCAAAAAAATGCAGGGTGACAAAAAACTGCTGTGGATGTTAGGCATTTGCGCTGCCGCAACCGTAGTGACCGGTGCGCTCACCGGCGGCTGGTTCGGCGATGCGATACAGAAGTTTATACCAGCCCTTGGCCCGGTCAGAGCCGGGCTGATGTGGTTCGACCCGCTTGAGAAGCCGATGATGTTCTTTATTTTGGCATTAGCTCTCGGCTATTTCCAGATTATGTTCGGTCTGGGTATCGCATTCGGGCATAACCTAAAGCAAATGAACTATATCGCTGCGGTGTGCGACCAGCTAACCTGGCTGGTTATGCTCAATTCGATTGTGCTCTTTGGGGCGAGCAAGTCCGGACTGATTCCCGCTGGACTTGGAACGTTCTGTGGCTATCTGGCACTTCTGCCCGCAGCTTTGATACTTCTATTCAGTGAACGAGAGGGTAGCTGGGCCGGGCGAATCGGAATGGGGGCATATAATTTGTTCAGTGCGATATTTTATGTTGGCGACGTCCTGAGCTATTTAAGATTAATGGCGCTTGGTATGGTTACAGCGGGCCTGGCAATGGCAATAAACGTCATCGCTGAAATCGCCGGCGATGTGCCCTATGGCATAGGTATCGTGCTTATGGTATTGGTATTTGCAGGCGGGCACGCATTTAACCTGGCGATAAATGCACTGGGGGCGTTTGTTCATACCTTACGGCTGCAATATGTGGAATTTTTCCCGAAGTTCATTGCCGGAGGCGGCAAATTATTTGAGCCGCTGAGCAAAGAGTATAAGCATATCTATATTAAGAAAGAAGTCTAACGGTGTTTTGTTTAGTAAGAAAGGCAGGTCAAGAAGATGGATTATGGAATGACATTGGCTTTGGTTGGCGCAGGATTGGCGGCCCTGTTAGCTGGCATCGGTTCGGCAATTGGTATCGGCACAGCCGGCAGAAGTGCGACCGGAGTATTGAGCGAAAAGCCGGAAAGATACGGGCAGATGTTTATTATGGTCGTCCTGCCCGGCACACAGGGTTTCTACGGCTTTTTAGCGGCGTTTCTTGTGATGCTCAAACTTAATTTCTTCAGCAAAACAGCAGAGGTGCCGGAATTAAGCCTTTCACTCGGGCTGCAAGTATTAATTGCCTGTTTGCCAATTGCCTTTGCCGGGCTGGTTAGCGCAATCTTCCAGGGCAGGGTCTGTTCGGGAGGTATCCTGATGGCGGCAAAAAGACCGGAGATGGCATTCAAGGCGGGCGTTGTCTATGCGGTTATGGTCGAAGTCTATGCGGTTCTGGGGCTGCTGGTAACAATGTTTATGCTGTTGTTCGGAATAAGTTGGCCGACGGTTTAATCCCCGAAAACACAATACCAAATGCGAGATACGAGATTATGGAAGCTGAACAGGTAGTAGAAAAGATTTTGGCCGACGCAAAGGCCGAGGCCGAGAAAATAAAAAAAGAAGCTCAGGCCAAAGAAGGTGCCGAACAGGCCAAACTCTCCGAGCAGTTGGCCGAATACAAAAAGCAAACAGGGCTTATTGCTAAAAAGGCCGGCGAAGATGAAAAATCACATATCCTTGCAGCCGCGAGGATGGATATTGCCAAAGAGTATCTGGCCGAGAAAAGAAAAATACTCGATGAGGTCTATGAACAGGCACGACAGCAGTTGCAGAGCTTGCCGGATGAGGAATATCGCGCTCTGATTAAAAAACTCCTGTTCGATGCTATCGAGACAGGCGATGAAGAGGTGGTAGTTGATACGAACGAAAGTCGCATCGACCATGAGTTTATAAAGCAGATAAACCGTGATGTAGGCCCCGGCTACAAAGGTAATTTAAGGTTGTCCGGCCAAAGGCAGAACCTGGGGGCCGGCTTTATCCTGACACGAGGTAAAATTAAAACCAACGTTTCTATTGAGGTACTTCTCAACCAGACACGCAAAGAGCTGGAGATTGAATTAGCAAAAGAACTGTTTGAGAATTAAATAATAAATGTCTGAACTTGCCGAACAAGCTATTCTCGATTTTTATATGTACCCGCCTATCGGCTCTGACGACTGGAGATATACGTTCCAGACGGCTCAGGTGCGCACACTCGAAACCCAGATGCTGACCAGGGCCGTTTTACTTGATATGACCAACGCTCAGAACTTCGAGCAGGCTGCTGATTTACTCAGTGGAAGCGAATACGCCATGCCGCGGGGCGGCAAGGACTTTGCGGAAGTTGAGGAAATCCTGCAGCAGCAAAGAGCAGCGGTCCGCAAGCTTTTCTCGGATTTAACGCTGGATGAGTCGATCGTCAAGCTGTTCAGGACGCGGGACGATTTTGCGAACCTTCGGCTGGCGGTCAGGCGAACACTGACCGAAAAACCCTTAGGAACCGATTACAGCGATGATGGCAACGTGCTGCCGGAGGTGATTGAGCAGATATTTTCTGAGGAAGATGAATTTACCAGGCCGGTATTTCCCGATTACATCCGGCAGGCCGTTGAGCAGGCGGTTCTGGGCTATTATCAAAACAAAGACATCCGACAGGTTGATTTCGCAATCGACAGGGTCCAGGCACAATACAATTTGGAACAGGCACGCCGACTAAAAAGTGTTTTCCTGCTCGGGCTTTTTAGAATCCAGATTGACCTGACCAACATTCGCACAATGCTTCGTCTCAAATTTACCGAGTCCGAAGAACGTAAAGTTTTTCTAACAGGTGGATTCATAGAATCCGAGCGATTCAAAAACGGCCTGGAACACGGATACGAAGCACTGGGACAGTTGTTTTTTGCTACGCCCTATAATCGAATTGTTGAAATAGGTGCGAACTATTTAGCTTCTAATAAATCTTTTCTAAGAGTTGAGCAGCAGTGCGAGGAGTATTTGACCGGATTTTTGAAATCATCCTTTGTAATTACCGCTGGCCCTCAGCCGGTTATTGCTTTTTTGCTGTTGAAAGAAAATGAAATCCGCACGGTCAGGCTCATTTTGACGGCTAAGAAAAATTTCCTCGATACGAAACTTATTCTCGACCGCATTGGCTAATGAAATCGATAAAATTAATATTTCTGGTTTTGGTTTTTATCGCCCTTGGGTGCCGGCAGGACGGCCTCCGGCCCGCCCAACCCGATGGACTCGCAGTCATTGATAGTATAGCCAAACGTTCGGAACCCACAAAATCAATTCACCAGGCTGCGACAAGCGGTGATTTTGTCGAGGTCCAGTTAAACCTCTTAAAAGGTGCTGACGTCGAAGCAAAAGATATGTACGGCCGGTCACCTTTGCACCTCGCAGCAGAAAAAGGCCATAAATATATTGCTGAGCTGCTTATTGCAAATGGCGCCGACGTTGATTCGAAGGATTTATACGGCCACACTCCCCTGCTAAATGTTGTCGTTTCAGGCCACATGTCTGTAGCCGAGCTGCTAATCACCAAGGGAGCCGATGTTAATACAAAGAGCCAGAACGCCACGCCCGCCCTGCATTACGCAATCTCATCAGGTCTTAAGGATATGGCAGGGCTGCTTATCGCGAATGGCGCTGCTATCAGCTCAACGGACAAGACGGGCCGGACAGCTTTACACCTCGCCGCAGAGAAGGGCCATAAAGACATCGTCGAATTCCTTCTCGCTAAAGGCTCGGACGTCAATGCAAAAGACGAGCATGGATGGCAGCCTCTGTACTTTGCATTGGTTCATGGCCATAGCAATGTCGCTGAGATGCTTATTGATAAAGGTGCGGATATAAACGCAAAGGACCAGTATGGCCAGACGCCCCTGCACCTTGCCGCCGCTCATGGCCACCTGGAAATCGCCGAAAGCCTTATAAAAAGAGGTGCTGATGTCAATGCAGAAACCAGCAACGGCCAAACACCTCTGAAATGGGCAAAAGAGCAGGCAGATACCAAAATAATCGAGCTCTTACGAAAGCACGGAGCTAAAGAATAATGAAACCGGGATTATTGGGACATCAGGAAATCAAGTTTGGACATATAACAGAGCCGCGACCGTCAGGGAGCGGGTGGAAACCTTGTCCTTGTAAAAACGGGAACTCGAATTTCGGATTTATAAGAAACACAAGCATTATGTATCGAGGTTAAAAAATGAAACTAAAACAATTATTCTATTTACTTTTAGTCCTGATGCTTATCACCGGTGGGTGCAAGAAAAATAAAACCGAGCCGGCACAGCAAACTGAGGCTGAGGCTGAAATAAAGCCGACACAACCAATTGCTGACAGTACCCCATCGACAACCGGCGGCAAACCCGCACCTGCCTTCACACTACAGGATTTGAATGGTAAAAACGTCAGCCTCGCGGACTTCCAAGGCAAGGTGGTTGTCCTGGACTTCTGGGCGACCTGGTGCCCGCCATGCGTCAAAGAAATTCCGCATTTCATCGAGCTTTACGAACAATATAAGGATAAGGGGCTTGCAATGGTAGGTATTTCTTTAGACCGTGAAGGCGTCGGCGTTGTCAAAGCCTTTGTCCAGAAGTATCAAATCAAATATCCGATTATGATGACGGATGGTAAGGTCGATAAAGCATTCGGCGGAATTACGAGCATACCGACCACCTTCCTCATCGACTCGGCAGGCAATATCAGTAAAAAGTACGTCGGTTATAATAGCAAGGCTGTGTTCGAAGCGGACATAAAAAAGCTTTTGGCAGAGGCCAAATAATCGAGATACGATTTATGGAAGGTAAAATCGCAGTTTTAGGTAGTACTGATTTTGTGATGCCGTTTTCGGCACTCGGAGTAGATACGTATCCGGTGGGTCTGAGCGCCGGAGATATTGACGAAAACGCAAAGAAGATAATCAGTGAAAAATATGCGCTCGTAGTAGTCGCTGAAAATATTGCCCGCCAGGCTGAAAAGGTTTTCTCCGCTTACGAGGACAAACCGACCCCCTGTATTATGGTTGTGCCATTTACCACCGAATCCAAAGGCTTTGCTACGCAGGCCCTCAGGGAAGTGCTCAAAATGGCTACGGGTATTAACATTTTGAAAAACAATTAAAGAAGGTTTTTGATAATGAGCGAAACGAAAGAAGGAAGGATAGTCAAAGTCGCAGGCCCTGTTGTTGTTGCTGAGGGCATGGCCGGTGCGAGAATGTACGATGTTGTCCATGTGGGTGAATTGAACATCATAGGCGAAATTGTGGAGTTGCACAGCGATTTGGCCTCGATTCAGGTCTATGAAGAAACCACGGGAATAGGACCGGGTGAGCCTGTTGTCGATACCGAGGCGCCTTTGAGTGTTGAGCTGGGACCCGGCCTGATTGAAAGTATTTACGATGGTATCCAAAGGCCTCTGGACTCGCTTGTTGAACTCGAAGGTGAGTTTATGAGCAGGGGCAGTGCCCTGCCCGGCCTGGACAGGGAAAAGAAATGGCACTTCGTACCGACGGTAGGAGATGGAACGAAGGTCGGCCCAGGAGATATCATAGGTAAGGTACAGGAAACTACGCTTGTTGAGCACAAGATTATGGTCCCGTCCGGCGTAAAGGGAACTTTACAAAGAATACACGAAGGAGATTACACGGTCGTTGAAACTATAGCAGTAGTCATTGCCGACGACGGCTCCGAAACCGAGCTGAAAATGATGCAGAAATGGCCTGTCCGCAACCCCAGGCAGACGCTTAAACGCCTCGCGCCGAACAATATTCTTGTTACAGGCCAGCGGGTCGTCGATACTTTTTTCCCAATCACCAAGGGCGGAACGGCCTGTGTGCCAGGCCCCTTTGGAACCGGAAAAACGGTCGTTCAGCATCAGTTGGCAAAATGGGTCGACGCAGACATCGTGGTCTATGTCGGCTGCGGCGAACGAGGCAATGAAATGACCGACGTTTTAACTGAGTTCCCGGAATTAAAGGACCCACGAAGCGGCGAGCCGTTAATGAAACGCTCAGTTCTGATTGCAAACACCTCGAATATGCCCGTTGCCGCACGAGAAGCCTCCGTTTATACCGGAATTACCTTAGCTGAGTATTTCCGCGATATGGGTTATGTCGTGGCTCTGATGGCAGACAGCACAAGCAGATGGGCAGAAGCCATGCGCGAAATTTCGACCCGCCTGGAAGAAATGCCCGCCGAAGAAGGTTACCCCGCATATCTCGCCGCGAGAATCGCCGCATTTTATGAAAGAGCCGGCCGAGTCCAGTGCTGCGGAAGCCCCGAACGAGAAGGAGCTTTGTCGATTATAGGCGCCGTAAGCCCCCCCGGCGGTGACTTGTCCGATTCCGTCGTGCAGGCGACACTGCACGTAGTCAAGGTCTTCTGGTCACTCAAAGGCGAGCTTGCTTATCAGAGACACTTTCCGGCGATAGACTGGCTAACTTCGTACAGTTTTTATAAGCAATACCTCAGAGAGTGCTTTGAAAATAAGGAACAGGGCGATGAGATGGAACAGTTGTCGGTCCAGGCTATGAGTTTACTGGAACAGGAAGCTGAACTTATCGAGATTGTGCGGCTGGTCGGTGCAGATGCTCTTTCGCCGCAGGACCGGCTTGCGCTGGAGACATCCCGATCCATCCGTGAGGATTTTCTTCACCAGAACGCATTCCACGAGGTTGATACCTATACATCGATGGATAAACAATACGAAATGCTGAAAACTATTTTGCATTTCCACAGGCAGGCCCTCGGAGCAATTGAGGCCGGAATTGAAACTGCTGATATCTTCAAATTGGCTGTCCGGGAAGAAATCGCAAGAGCAAAGTATATCCCGCATGAATTTGTAACAAAGGTCGCAGCAATAAGAGATGCGATAGACGAACACATAAAACAATTGCACCCATCGGGAGTGTCTAAATAGCATTAATGAGTTGAAGAGTAGAAGAGTAAATGCGTAAATGAGTGGATGGGTAGATGAGTGAATGAGCAGGTGAGTACAGGTGAACACATACAACAGTTGAAGGTGGCGTATAACGGATAGATAATCGCTTCTTTCTGTTTTGAGATACGAAATAGGAGTATGAAATGCCGGCTATAAAAGAATATCAAACAGTAACAGACATCTCCGGGCCATTAATGATGGTCGAGATGGTTGACGAAGCCAAGTACGGACATATCGTCGATATTGAGCTTGGAGACGGCTCGATACGTCACGGCCAGATTCTACAGGTCGAGAACGATAAAGTGCTCGTCCAGGTCTTCGAGGGCACGCGAGGTATCGACGTCAAGAAAAGCACGGTTCGGTTTCTGGCCAAGCCGTTAGAGCTGGCCGTCTCGCCTGATATTTTAGGCAGGGTTTTCAGCGGTCTTGGTGAGCCTAAAGACGACGGCCCGGCCATTATTCCTGAGAAGCGGCTGGATATTAACAGCAAGCCGATTAATCCGTTTGCCCGCGACTATCCGAACGAATTTATTCAGACAGGCATATCCACAATCGACGGTCTTAATCCGCTCGTGCGAGGTCAGAAGCTGCCGGTATTCTCAGGCTCCGGCCTGCCGCACGATCAGATAACGGCCCAGATAGCGCGGCAAGCAACGATTCTCGCAGAGGGTGAAGATTTTGCAGTGGTATTTGCAGCGATGGGAATCACATTCGAGGCGGCACAATTCTTTATCGACGACCTTCATCAGACAGGTGCGATTGAGCGTGCGGTTATGTTCGTTAACCTTGCGAACGACCCGGCTATCGAACGTATAGCGACGCCAAGATTTGCACTTACGGCGGCCGAGTACCTCGCATTCGATCTGGATATGCACGTACTGGTAATCTTGAACGATATGACCAACTACTGCGAGGCACTTCGTGAAATAAGCGCCGCCAGAAAAGAGGTACCGGGCCGGAGAGGGTATCCGGGTTATCTTTACACCGACCTTGCAACTATTTATGAAAGGGCCGGGCGAATCAAGGGTAAAAAAGGCTCTATTACGATGGTGCCGGTATTGACGATGCCTGAGGACGACAAGACGCATCCTGTGCCGGACCTGACGGGTTATATTACAGAAGGACAGATAATCCTGTCCCGTCCTCTGCACAGAAAGGCGATATCGCCGCCTGTCGATGTTTTGCCGAGCCTGTCGCGTCTTAAAGATAAAGGTATCGGCGAGGGCAAGACCCGCGAGGACCACGCGGACCTTTATAACCAGCTTTACGCTGCATATGCCCGCGGCAAGGAATGCCAGGAATTAGCGACGATTATGGGCGAGGCGGCACTTTCGGAAGAAGACAAGAAATATATGAACTTTGCCAACAATTTCGAGGACAGATACGTTTCGCAGGACTATTATGAAAATCGAACCGTCCAGCAGACCCTCGACCTCGGCTGGGAGCTGCTCAGTATGTTCGAGAATGTCGAGCTTAAGCGTATCGATGTGAAGCTTATTGAAAAATATATGACGAAATACAGAAATAAATGACAAATTATGTTAGCTAATGTAAATGCGACCCGAATGGAATTGTTGAGGCTGCGTAAGCGGGTGGCGCTTGCCAGCCGGGGCCATCGTCTTCTCAGTGAAAAGAGAGATGAGATTTCCCGCCAGTTGATTCAGATAGCCAGAGATATTCAGCCGCTGCGTAAGCGTGTTGAAGCCGAGCTGTTAGAGACGTGCCGGCGTTTTATGTTAGCTCGTGCGACGATGGAGCCGGAAGATACAAGAGCTGCCCTTGAGGTGCCTACGAAGAAGTTCAGCCTTGCTATTTCATTTGCCAATATAATGAATGTGCGGGTGCCGCATTTAGCCAAGGAGATGGAAGGTGAGATTATCTGTTACGGCTTTGCAACAACGTCCGGAGAGATGGACGTTGCCTTGTTAGCTTTAGAGAGAGCCTTAGATAATTTAATTGAATTGGCTGAGAAGGAAAAGCAGGCCCGCCTGCTTGCCGTTGAACTTCAGATGACCCGCCGGAGGGTGAATGTATTAGAGCACGTCGTTATCCCGGAACTTCACGAGACCATCAGGTTCATTTACGATAAACTGTCCGAGGCCGAACGGGACAATATATCACGGCTTATGAAGATAACGGATATTATCAGGGCGTGATGATTGGATGAGTCAATGGGGGGATGCGTATTCTCAAATCCGAAATGCGAAGCACCTCTTTCTTTCGCCTGGGTAAACTTGGCGTCTTAAAAACGGCGATGTTATTTATTTTCATCCCGATATACATTTCCTGGTGTTCATTGTTAGGTAACATCCAGCGGTTATGAAAATTATAATACGTAAAGCGCGTACGCGCTTTACGTATCGTATATATTGATGCGAAAAAAATGATTTAATACAACTATGCAATCTCAAGTTGAGTATTGCGTTAAGCGAACGAACGCTAACAGGTAAAATAGCAGGACAAAAAGAGAGTCACGTCTATAGATTAATTATGCAGATTTATCTGGCGTGTTCAGCGACTTTAATTAGACGGAGTATCAGTTCGGCCCGGCCACGGACAGCTATTTTAGCACAAATATGGGCTATATGTGTTCTGGCTGTATTGTAGGTGATATGACATTTTTTTGCGATTTGGTTGTTATTCAGACCCTGACAGACCAACTTTGTGATCTCTGTCTGGCGAGATGTCAGGTGAAAGCCCTTTTGTATGTAGTTCCATTGTTTTGAACTGAACATAGTATAATAATTATAATAGATTCTACAAAAGAGTCTTCATTTTTATTGAGATATTTAATACGGCTGAAACCGACACAGATATTGCACACCGAAAAATTACTTTCATCCGAATAATGAGTCAATGAATACGCAAAGCGCGTACGCGATTTGCGTATTCGGCATTATAATGCCCTTAAGCTAAGTATTGACAATCTTAAAACTCCTGTAAAGCAGCTTCGGCTAAGCCCCTTCCGTCGCGCACCTTGAGCACAAACCCCTGAGAGACAAGCGCCTTGGGCACAAGCACCTTACGCACGATTTCGGGACAGACCTCTTCGATCGTGCTTCTATCGATAAACTCGATGCCAGCGGAGCCGGAGCCTTCAGCTATGTTCAGCACCGGATCTAAGAAAACATAAGGATATTACCAATTGGCCGAGGCCGAACGGGATAATATATCACGGCTAATGAAGATTACTGATATTATCAGGGCGTGATGCGTGATCCGTCGCCCGTGAGCCGTAGATGTGGTGATGAGTAGATGGGGGGATGCGTATTCTCAATTCCGAAATGCGAAGCACCCCTTGCTTTCACTTGGGTAAAAACTTATCGCCGTGAACACGGCGCTGTTATTTATTTTGTCCCGATATACATATCCTGGTGTTCATTTTTAAATAACAACCAGTAGTAATGAAAATTATTATACGTAAAGCGCGTACGCGCTTTACGTATCGTATATATTAATGTGAAAAAAATGATTTAATGCAATTATGCAATCTCAATTTGAATATTGCGTCATGCGAATAAACGCTAACAGGTAAAATAGCAGGACAAAAAGAGAGTCACGTCTATAGATTAATTATGCAGATTTATCTGGCGTGTTCGGCGACTTTAATTAGACGGAGTATCAGTTCGGCCCGGCCATGAACAGCTAATTTAGCCCAAATATGGGTTACATGGGTTCTGGCCGTATTATAGGTGATATGACATGTTTTCGCGATTTTGTTGTTATCCAAACCTTCGCAGACCAACTTTGCGATCTGAGTCTGACGGGGTGTCAGGTGAAAGCCCTTTTGGATTTAGTTCCATTGTTTTGAACTGAACATAGCACAAAAATTATAATAGATTCTGTAAAAGAGTCTTCATTTTTATTGAGATTTTTTTCTGTGTCCGAAATTGACACAAGTATTAAATACCTAAATATTACCTTCATTGGGCCAAAAAATCAAAAAATGTATATACGCAAAGCGCGTACGCGCATTGCGTATTCGGTACTAAAACATCCTCAAGCTAAATACTGGCAATTTTAAAGTCCTGTATAGCGGCTAATGAAGATAACGGATATTATTAGGGCGAGAAGCGTGAAGCGTATTGCGTATTGCGTTTGTCATATTGCGTGAAGACTGAAGACTTCGGCCCCTTCGACTTTTTCAACAGGTCCATTATCCCTATTTTTTGAAGTTTCTGCAGGAAGGAAAACTGTTTCTATAAATAATTCAATAGCTTCTTGCATTGATCCACTTTCTCAGGATCAACTGGCATAAGACTCGATCCACGGTCATTTAATCCATCCAATCCTTTTAGTAAATCTTCCAGACTATATGGATCTGTGTCCCAAGAACACATAGCTTTACTCATCCGCTCTTCCCATGGTTCCTCCGTATCAATCTTAACCTCAACAACTCCACCATATGGACGATTTACAAATCCTTCATTTACATTACGTGGTTCACTAAGGCGCCGTAAAGCCCAGATAGTTCCCGGATGGTGAAAACCTGCCACCATTATTGCAACATATCGGAAATCATCTTCCTGATAAAATGGATTGCTAGCGAATGTGATGGTGCCAAAGTCTACACCTCCCGATAGTGCCACACCACGAAGAGTTGTTGAGTACATCGGATCAATAATACCAAATGCAAAGAATTGAATCATCATCCGTTTTAGATCTTTTAAGTGTTCATCTTTTCTAGAGGTGGCGCTTCCTTCAGATTTTTCAACCATTCTGTCTTTAAGAACATTATCTAACGCTCCTTCGTATCCTTTTTGTAAGTTAAATCTAAAAATTGCACGCTCATTAATAATTCTTGCTAAATGGTTGGCGGCGGGTGATCCGATGACCAAGAGTGTGGAGTTACCATATTTTTTTTGTAGTTTCTCTTCGGTTGATACAATAAATTCTTTGTCCGAAACCTTCTCGGTATCTTTTGGTAATCCCAAGCTACATATCCATCGGTCATCAATAGGACATGCACTGTACGCCCCTATATCTCCAGCGGTCTTAGGCGGATTTTCTCGTCTATCTCCTATAACAATTTTGATATTTGGGAATGCTCCAGGAAAATCAAGAAATGACCTCCCCTTAGGATGTCCCTTCGACTTAATAGAAGCTACGAATCCTGGATCCGGTATGTATCTTTGTAGATCACCAAGCAAATTATCGCGTTGAGATAGAGCATCCTTTGGCCATTTAGATATATCCTCTGAAGATACCTCGTCATAAGTACGAGAAAGTATCATACTCTGAAGATCAACTTCAAGTGCTGCTGAAAGCTGTGCTAATTGGGTTAAAGAAGGCAAGCGTTGCCCGTTTTCAAAATTGCTGATTGCCGATCCCTTAACACCTATTGTTTTTGCAACGTCACCCTGAGAAAGCTCCCTTTCTTCTCGGCATGCTCTTAATATAAGCCCTAAACAATTGCCACCCTTACTAAATTCTCCTTTCTTACTATTCGTATTGTTATTTTTGTTTTTCATACAATTCCTCCTTCAGAGAATCGACTTTTTTTTGGAGAGTCACTTTGTTCCTTTCCAATTCCTGCTTGATTCGCGGTCTTTGCTGCTTGATAATTTCAATCACACATCCATCAATCTTATCCTGCAAGTTCAGAATTTGATTATGCAAAAATTGTATCTCTTCCAAATTCGCCAAAACCAGGGACTGTTTACTTGAGCGGACCATTGTAATTTCCTCCAAACATTCAATTTACCTAACTTTTCTTATATCCCTAAAATACGGGCTATTTCTTATAATTCTAAAGAGTAAAATAGATATATAAGTAATATATTCCATCATTTTACGCTAAACTACGATTATTGTTAACATTTATTTATTATTATCGCCGATAATATAACGTAATTGATTAGTTTGCAAGTATAAAAGTTATATATTTTACATATTTATCATAATTCCACTGATATTGTGGCAAATATGCCCTTTTTATAGGAAATATTTATCTATATTTCGAAATTTTCCTGTAATAT
>Ga0307378_10002746_pt1 | contig 26451 bp, 24 predicted proteins | sample UN1MG_FD_202238 | JGI IMG/M metagenome (GOLD analysis project Ga0307378, IMG submission 202238) | Soil microbial communities from Risofladan, Vaasa, Finland - UN-1 | ecosystem: Environmental > Terrestrial > Soil > Coastal area > Acid sulfate soil | place: Finland: Risofladan, Vaasa | collected...
ACCGAGCATTGGTGTTAATCCGGTAAATCCTGTTAATCCTGTCCGATAATCTTCTTTTCATGAACTTAGGGTGCCGCCTCGCGGCATGAGTGACTGTGCAAAATAATTCGGCTGACCCTGCCTTGTCATTTATGTTGCCCCGTCCTAGAATTTACGGGCGCTGAGAAATTTCCGGAGATGACCCATGATTGATTTCAACACTCATCCGTTGCGGGTCCGCGGGATGTTCGAGCTGGAGCCGGACCTCGCCCGCGCACCTCAAAAGCATCCTCGCCAACTACTGCGCCTTCTTCCCCGTCGAGAACGGCGCCATCGTCAAGGGCTCGCGCCAAGTCATTTATTTCGCCGAGTACGACGGCCCGCTTTGCCGCGCGTATTGCGTGCGGGTGATCGGAGAGTGAAGCCATGCGCCTGAAACGGACGGCGGCGCGGCTGGTGATGGCATGGCTTATCGTGTCATGCTTGTTGGCCTGCAAGCCGCGCGGGGAAAACGCGCCCGCCGCTCCGGTGCGTTTCCGGCCCGCTCCCCCGGCGTTGGTGGAGGACCGGGTCGGCAGCGAGGCGGACCTGGCGGTCACGGAAGAGGAGATCGCGGCGGCGCGGAAGCGTCTTGACGGGGGACTGGTGGGCATCATCTCCTGCACCATGGCCAACGAGTACCATTACCAGGCCGCGGACTCCGCGCAAAAGGCGCTGGCCGGGTTCGGGCTGCGCGCGCAGATCATTGACCCGGAGGCCCGGTCGGATAAGCAGATCGCGGCCATCGAGAACCTTACCGCCGCCGGCGCGCGCGCCATCGTGATCTGCGTGCTCGACCCCAGGGTGGTCGGCGCCGCCCTCAAGGAGGCCGCGAACAAGGGAGTGTACATCGTGCAGTACGCCGGCGTGGAATCGGCCGTGAACGGCATCGGCGTGTCCATTGACGACGGCGACCTGGGCCGCGCCGCCGGCGAGTACGCGGCCAAGTTGATCAACGATGAGCTCGGCGGCAAGGCCGTCGCCGCCATCCTCGATTACCCCGACCTGCCCAACACCGTGTTCCGCGCCAACATGATCGAGGCCGCCCTCATACAATCCGCGCCCGGCGCCGAGATCGCCGGCCGCTACCTCGGCGGCACCCAGCAGAACGCGCTCACCTCCGTGGAGAACGCGCTCCAGGCCCGGCCCGACATCAACGTGGTCGTCAGCATCAACGACGCGGGCGCTTACGGCGCGTACCAGGCCCTCGCCGCGGCGGGCAAGGACCCGAAAAAGACGATCATCGTGGCCATTGACGGCGAGAAAAAGGCGCGCGAGCTGATCAGGGAAGGCGGCATGTACCGCGGCACCGTGGATACGGGCCCGGCCCGCACCGGCCAACTCGCCGCGCAGGGCGTGGTCAAAATCCTGGCCGGGTCCGCCGTGCCGAAACAGATCAAGGTCCCGGTCCGAGTCATAACCAAGGCGGACCTGACGGAGAAATGAGGGACCATATGAGGTGGGGCCGACACTCCTGTCGGCCCAAGAGCAGGGGACAAGAGTGTCCCCTCCACCAGCCTCGATCATGACTTTATTTTTGCAGTAATCAATAAAAGATGCTCATGAAAACAAACCGCCGCCAGATGCTCGACTTCCTGGCCGAGAACGGCTTCATCATCATCTTCGCGCTCTGGTGCCTGTTTCTCAGCATAAGCGCGCCCAACTTCCTGACCGTGCCCAACGTCATGACGCTGCTGCGGCAGGCGTCCATCATCGGCATCGTCGCCATCGGGGAGGCCATGATCGTCCTCTCCGGCGCTGGAATGGACGTGTCGCTCGCATCCATTTTGGGACTCTCCGGCGTGGTGGCGTCCATCGCCATGGTCAACCTAGGCGTCCCGCTTCCCCTCGCCGTCCTTGCCGGCATCGCCCTCGGCGCTACGGTCGGACTCGTTAACGGCGTTTTGGTGACCGGGGTCCGGATCAACGGCATCGTGGTCACGCTCGGCATGATGACGGCGCTGGAGGGAGCGGCGTTCATGCTCACCAGGGGGCAGACGATATTCGGCGCGCAGCTTGGGCCCCTGGCTCCGCTCTCGAGCGGCTACATAGGCCCCGCGCCGCTGCCCGTGCTCATCCTCTTCGCTTTCTACGCCATGGCCTATTACATCGCCAACTACACGGTCTTCGGCGCGCGCGTTTACGCCATCGGCTGCAATGAGCAGGCGAGCCGACTGGCCGGCATCAACGTCGGCCGCCTCCGCCTCATGGGCTATGTCGCCGCGGGCGCGCTCGCCGGCTTCGGCGGCATCATGCAGACCGCGCGCATGAACGCGGCCACCGGCGGCATGGGCCAGGAATTCCTCTTCCCCATCCTCACCGCCGTCATCCTCGGCGGCGTGTCGCTGCAAGGGGGGCGCGGCAAAATCCTGAACGTCCTCGTGGCCGCCGTGTTTCTCTCCACCATCACCAACGGACTCGTGCTCCTGGGCGTGCCCTCCTACGCGCAAAAAATAATTTCCGGCGTCATCCTGGTCCTCGCGCTGTCGCTGGACAGCCTGCGGAGCGATTCCGAATGAGCGCCAAGCTCGAGCTCGAGAGACTCGGTAAGTCCTTCCCCGGCGTGGACGCGCTCGCCGACGTGTCGCTGTCCATCGCGCCCGGCGAGGTCCACGCGCTGGTCGGGGCCAACGGCGCGGGCAAGTCCACCCTCATTAAGATCATTTCCGGCGCGTATCCGGCCGATGCCGGCCGCATGATCCTGGACGGCAAGGACTTCCGGCCCCGCACGCCGGCCGACGCCATCAACCGCGGCATCTCCACCATCTACCAGGAGCGCAACTGGCTGCCCGGCCGCAGCGTCATGTTCAACATCATGCTCGGCCGCGAGGCGGGCCATCACGGCATCCTCGACTTCCCGGCCATGAGGGCTCGCGCGCAAGAGGCCCTGGCCATGCTCCACGCCGAGAGCGTCCCGCTCGACGCCCCCGCCGACACGCTGTCGGTCGGCCGCCGCCAGGTGGTCGAAATCGCGCGCGCGCTCGTGCGCGAATGTTCGCTGCTCATCATGGACGAGCCCACCGCCGCGCTCAACCGGGAGGAGGAGCAGGCGCTGTTCGCCTTGGTGCGCACACTCCGCGCCCGCGGCCTGTCCATCATCTACATCTCTCACCGCCTGGAAGAGGTCTTCGATCTCGCCGACCGCGTCACCGTGCTCCGCGACGGCCGGCGCGAGCTCACCGCCGCCGTAAACGCCATCAGCCCGGACGATCTCATCAGGGCCATGATCGGCCGCGGGCTCGATTCCGCCTTCCCTGAAAAAAATCCCGCGCCCGGGCCGCCGGTGCTCACGGTGAGCGGGCTCGGCGCCGCCGCGTTCCGCGAGGTCTCGTTCACTCTGCGGCGGGGCGAGGTCCTGGGCATCACCGGGCTCGAAGGCTCGGGCAAGGAGGAGCTGGCGCGGGCGTTGTTCGGCGCGGTCGCGGTCAAGGAAGGGACCATGAAGATCGGTGGCGAGCGAGCGCGCTTCGACACGGCCTGGCTGATCGGCAAGGGCCTGGCGTACCTGCCGGAGGACCGCAAAGTGGAGGGCATGATCGGCGAGCTTCCGGTCCGGCGCAATATCTCGCTGCCCCTGCTCGACCGGCTCTCCACCCGGCTCGGACGCATCCTGAAAAAGCTGGAACAAGAGCTGGCGGGCAAGTGGATCGAGCGGCTCGACATCAAGACACCGTCGCCGGATGAGCCGTGCCGGAACCTCTCCGGCGGCAACCAGCAGAAAGTCGCGCTCGCCAGGTGGCTCGCGGCCGACGCCCGCGTGCTCATCCTCGCCCACCCCACGCGGGAGATTGACGTCGGCGTCAAGTTCGAGCTCTACCGCCTGATCGCCGACCTCTCGCGGCAGGGCGTGGCCGTGGTCCTCGTCTCCGCCGACCTCGCGGAGATCCTGGGCCTTTGCCACACGATACTTGTCATGCGCGACGGCACTCCCGCCGCCATGCTCCCGGCCGACCGGGCTGACAAGGAGACGATATTGCGCTATACATTAGGGCGGTGATTCTAGGGCAGTAGGACAGACATTCTTGTCTGTCCAGCCGCGGGGACAGGCACGAATGCCTGTCCTACCCCTGATTTTCAAGCAGGGGGATGAGGGGGGAGTATTCATGGCCAAACGTGCAACGGTGAAGAAGAGGGCAGGGCGCAAGGCCGGCAAGGAGCCGCGCAAGCGCTGGGACTGGACCGAGGGCGGCGGCGAGGGCACGGGCGAGTTGCCGCTGATGTACATCGCGCTCGGCTCCACGCCGCGGACCGCGCACCCGTTCAATCTTTACCGCGACATCATGAGCTCGCCTCAAGCGCTGGCCGACACGTTGCAGAGCATCCCGGCCGAGGTCAGCCGGGTGGCCGCCGCCATCGTCAAGCGCAAGATCCGGCGCGTGATCGGCACCGGACTCGGCACCTCGCAGTTCGTGGCCATGGCCGCGGCCTCCGCGCTCGGCAACTTCGCCGGCTTTGACGGCGGCCAGGTGGACAGCGGCGAGTTCCTGACCTCCGAGCGCGACTGGGACCTCAAACACTCCGCCTTCATCGTCTTCTCCGGCTCCGGCCGCACGCTGGATGCGAACGACGCCGCCAGGAAAGCCAAGGCCGGCGGGGCCTACGTCGTCGCCGTGACCTCCGTGCCGTTCAGTCCGCTCACCAAGATCTCGGACGACGTGATCGTGTGCAAGGGCGGGTTCGACACCGGCGGCTCCGACACCTTCCACTACATGACCCGCACCGCCGCTTCCGTGCTCCTCGCCATCGAGCTCGGCAAGAGGGCCGCGCCCGGCCGCCGCGACTTCGTGAAGCTCCGCCGCGAGCTCGACTCGGTGCCCGCTTGGCTCAAGGAAAACCTCGGGCGCCTGGACGGCCGCTGCCGCACCATCGCCCGCCGCCACCAGAACGCCCGCGCCTTCATCATCGTGGGCGGCGGCGTGAACCTGGCCACGGCCGAGGAGTTCGCGCTCAAGTTCGACGAGATGGCGCACATTCCCGCCAAGGCCATGTGCCCGGACCGACACATCCACGGCGCGCTGGGCTTGACCGACGAGCGCATCGTCACCGCCGTGATCGCGCCCGCCGGACCCTCGATGCCCTGGCTCAAGCCCATCGCGCAAGCCACCGTGGGCTTGAAGACCCCCTCCATCGGCCTGGTGCGGGAGGACGATGAGGAGATCGCGCCGCTCATGGACTACGTGGTCCGGCTGCCCAACCTGGACGAGACCATCTTCGCCGTGGCTGCGACCTTTCCGGTCCAGCTCATCCCCTACTACTGCGCGGTCGAGCTCGGCGGCATCAATCCCGACACCCAGCGCAGCAACGTGCCCAAGCACGCCCGCGTCTGGATGAACCTCTTCCCGCCGGGGTCGCACTGAGCAGGGACTTTTTGAGATGTGGAAACAATTAACCACGGATGAACACAGATGAACACTGATTAAAGAAAAGAAAATAAGTTAATTAATCTGTGTTAATCTGTGTTCATCTGTGGTTAATATGATATCTCCAGAACAGATCACCCATGACCAGGACGACTAAAACCACCATCCGTCTCGGGCTCTGGCTCGCTTCCATCGCCGCGGTCATCGCCATGGGGCTGGTTTACTTTCCCCGCGAGTACCCGGGCATGGGCTTCTGGGAGTCGCTTTATTATACGCTGCGTCTGTTCGTGTTCGAGCACGACCTGCCTAATTTCCCCCGCAGTTGGCAGCTCATCTTCATTCACTTCGCCGCGCCGGTGATCGCCATCTCCGCGGTGGGCACGGCGGTTAGCTACCTCTTCCGCTTCTCACCGGCCATCCGCACCCGCTTCATGTCGGACCACGTGGTGATCTGCGGCGTGGGCCGCACCGGGAAGCTCGTCGCCGCCACCTTGAAGCGGCGCGGCGTGCCGGTGGTCGGCGTGGACCGCGGGCCGATCGAGGCCTTTGACGAGTGGCGCTCCGAGTGCGGGGTGCCCATGATCTTCGGCGACTTCAACCGCAAGTCCCCCATGATCAGGGCGGGCGCGAGAAGGGCCCGCTCCATCATCTTCTCCTCCGGCGACGATCTGGCCAACCTGGAGGGAGCGGTCGGCGCCTACGACCTGCTCCACACCGACGCCGGGCCCGCCCGCCTGATCTGGGCCCACGTGGCCACCGAGCGCCTGGCCGAGACCGCGCGCCTCGCCGTCCGCACCAAGGGCCGGATCAGCATCCGCTTCTTCGACACCTATCACCTGGCCGCCGAGCGCATGATCTCCCGCCACTTCAACCGCGAAATCAGGAAGGGCGTGAGCGAGGTCACCATCCTGGGCTTCGGCAAGTTCGGACACGACGTCCTCGAAATCCTGGTCCATGACCTCGGCCCCAACGAGAAATTCATCATCAAGGTGATTGACAAGCACGACCGGTCGGCCCTGGTCCGATCCCTGGCCCAGGAGCTCGGCGTCGCCGACCGCGTCTCCTTTACCCAGGCATCCGTCCAGGACCTGGACCTGGTGGACGAGCCCGACAAGGCCTTCTTCCTCTGCACCGACGACGACCTCGGCAACCTCACCGCCGCCATGATGCTCGCATCCAAAATGGGCGCCACCCACATTTATGTCCGCATGACCCGCTGGCCCTTGTCCGCCGTCGCCGACCACCTCGGCGAGGACCGTGGCGTAACCTTCATCAACATCAACGAGCTCATGGTCCAGGGCATCGAGCAGCTCCCCGGAGTCTTCGCCCCCGCGTCCGCCGAACACCTCAAACGGGTGGGATCCGCGGAAGTCACAATCAAGGAGACCTCGCAATGAAAAACAATGAAGCCAGGGAAAAACGTTGCCGCGAGCTGGTCGCCCTCTTCGGCAAGGCCCCCATCAAGAAGACCTTCGGCATGACCCTGCGCTACGATGAAGAGGGCAGGGCGATCTTCGAGATGCCTTATAATCCTCGGCTCGACCATTTTCTGGGCGGCATTCACGGCGGCGTCATCTCGACCCTGCTCGACAACGCCGGCTGGTTCACCGCGGCCGCGCTGTACGACAACTGGGTGGCCACCGCCGAGATGCAGGTCCGGCTGTTGGAGCCCGCCGCCAGGGTCGCCCTCTGGTCCATCGGCCGCATTGTCAAGGCCGGCAGCCGCCTGATCGTGGCCGAGATGGAGGTCCGGGCGAAAAACGACAACAGCCTCATCGCCATCGGCTCCGCCACCTTCATCGTGACCTCAGTCTCCGCCAAGAAGTCAAAGGTGTAGGGGGAGGGGATTTGTGGAAACCACGGATGAACACGGATGAACACTGATTATTATCAATTGAAAAACCCTGGACTTGACATGTCCCGTGATTATATTCTATAAAGCTCTTATGGACAGTCTTAATTCATTTCACTGGGGGGTGAAAAACATGAAAAGGATCCTGATGGCGGTATTGGCCGCGCTGGTGGCGGCGGGACTATCGCTGAGCGCGTATGCTCAGAACAGCTTCACATTGCCGGGGGAGGATTCGCTGGAGCTGTTGATGAAGGCCGCGTCCACCGGCGACCTGGCCACATTGCAGGCCCAGATCGTCCAGAGCGCTGACCTGGTCAACACGCACAGCGGCAAGGACGGCAAGACCGCGCTCCACATCGCCGTCATGAACGGCAAGGTCGAGGCCGTGAAAATTCTGCTCAACCACGGCGCCGACCCCAACGCGCGCGACTTTTACTGCAAGACCCCGTACTACTACGCCCGGGTCTCATACCGCCCCGTCATCAGCCGCCTGCTCCGGGAACGCGGCGCCATGCGCGAGTACGTGCGCTTCTTCCCGCATTGCTGCACCCAGATGAGCCCGAACCCCGCCCGCTCCCGCGCTCCCCGCGCCTGCCGATAGTGAGCGGGAACTGATCCAGCGCGGGAGACCGGCCCATCAGGGCCGGTCCGGGCCCGGATACATTCTTGTATCGCACGGAGGCACGGAGAACACAGGGAAGAGCTGATATTTTTTTCTCCATGTTCTCCGTGCCTCTGTATTGCTAACGTTCAAGATGCATAATTTTTTTTGCACTTTTAAATGCTCGGAATATTTTTTGACAGGATTAACAGGATTTACAGGACTCTTGGAATGCGTAAACTGATACTCTCCCATCCTGTTAATCCTGTCAAAAAAACTTTTGATAAGTTCAAGTGGGCTGTTCCAGTGATAGCTTGGTTGCGGCCTTAGGCCGCGCTGGGTCTCTGTGCGAGCCTTTATTGCTTTCTTGTTCCGGATCCTCTGGCCGGGAATGCTGGTGCGGGTCATGAAACCAGTTCTATTTTTGCCCTCCCAGCGCGAAATACTCGTGGTCCAGGACCAGGAAAAAGTCCGTGAGCGTCCCCACCTCGGTAAACACCATCTGGCTGGCGTGAGCCGCGCAGGCCATGCGCTTGAGCTTCTTCTCCGCCCGGATGTCCACGCGCAAGGTCGGCGCCGCGGGCTCGCCCACGGTGTCATATTCCTGGAAGGCCCGGAGCGGCCGGTAAAGGTACATGGGCAGGGTAGGGTAATAAAGCCGCTCGGCCCCGCTCCGCCAAAACGCCGCGGTGGCCACCCGCGAGCACGTGACATGGTCCCAGTGACCCGTGATCCCGGCCGGGTCGTGCGTGAGCACAATCTCCGCGCCCACCCGGTCAATCACCTCCTTGATCCTGCCGATCAGCTCCTCCGGGTCCTGCCGGTTGAGCGTCCGGCTCGCGTACATGAACTGGATGACCTCCTCCGCCTCGTACACCGCGGCCGCCGTCTTGAGCTCCTGCGCCCGGATGTTGCCGATATGGTCCGGAGTGATCTTGAGAGCGTCCTTGGCCCCCGAGGTCTGGTCGAACGTCATGCACAAAATATACAGCCGCACCCGCGGGTCCCTCTTCATCTTGAACAGCGCGCCCCCGCCGTAAATGCTCTCGTCGTCCTGGTGCGAAAAAACCGTGAGCACGTCAATCTTCCCGTCCGGCCCCGGCGTGACCCCCGCCAGCAAATCACCGTCCGGGACATGCGCCTGTGCGGAAAACGCCGCCAGCAAAACCGCCGCCACGACCCAAGCCTTCCTTCTCATCATCTTTCCTCAATCATTTTTAATAGACAGGATTAACAGGATCAACAGGATTTTCAGAATACGGCTCTTGTTGTTATATCCTGTGAATCCTGTTAATCCCGTCTGAAAAAATTTTCATGATTTCCAGGCGCAGCCTCGCGGCATAAGCAGTTGTGTGAAAATTCATCTCTTCCTCGCACCTTCCCCTCCGAGCTCCAGCACCATGAACGACGCTCCCGCCTGCGCCAGGAGCTGGCCCTTGCCGTCAAGCACGTCCGCCGCCACCGTGATCACCTTCCGGCCCTTCTTAACCACCCGCGCCACCGCCTTCATCTCGCCCGACTTCACCGATTTGAGGAACCTGAGGTTCATCTCGATCGTCGTCGTGGTCTCGCCCTCGGCGAGGTTCGCAATGATCACGTGCGCCATGGCCTCGTCCGCCAGCGCGGCCATGATTCCTCCAGCGATCACGCCCGCGCCCTGGATGAACTCGCGCCGGAACGGCAGCCTAAGCTCCACCCGCTCCCGCGAGATCTCCACCACCTCCACCCCGAGGAACTTGAACAGCGGGTTCACCCGGCCCGCGTCCTTGCGCATCATCTCCAGATATTCCTTGAGCATATTAATCTCCTTGTGCTTTCCGCTCCATCCTACTCCACCGCCCTCCCGTTGCCAAGCTTCCATCACGCTACCCGCGGACAGGTTGCATCGCACCGCGCCGCGGGATACAGTGGCTTCATCGCGGTAACGTCAGGAGGGCGGAATTATGGAAAGGCCCAGGCTGTTCGAGAAGTATCCGCAGTTGGAAAAGACCATTCCCTGGGTCCCGCTCGGGACCTTCCCCACTCCCGTGCAAAGGCTCGACCGGCTGGGCGGGATGCTCGGCCACCACAAGCTCTGGATCAAGCGCGACGACCTCTCTTCCGACCAGATGGGCGGCAACAAGGTCCGGGTCATGGAGTTCCTCCTCGCACAGATGCGGGCGCAGGGTAAACAGGTCGCGATCTCGCCCGGAGCGCTCGGCTCCAACCAGATCCTGGCATCAGCCATTTACGGCCATCAGCTCGGCCTCAAAATCGTCGGCGTCTTCTTCAAGCAGTGCGAAACCGATTACATGTGCAAGCACATGCTCATTGACCAGAGCATGGGCGTCGAGTTCGTCCACGTCAACAACCCCTACTTCGTGCCCTTTGCCGTCATCTGGCAGCTCCTGAAGAACGCGGACTGGAAAAAATTCGAGCTCCCGTTTTACATCCCCTCCTTCGGCTCTTCCGCCACCTGCGCCTTCGGCTATTTCAACGCCATGCTCGAATTGAAGGACCAGATTGACGCTGGCCTGCTGCCGCCGCCCGACTACATCTTCGTCACCGCCGGCACCGGCGGGACCATGGCCGGCATCGAGCTCGGCGCCCGCGCGCTCGGCCTCCCCACCAGGGTCGTCGGCGTCCGCATCACCGATTACATCGCCTGCAACGAGCGCCTGGTCGCCAGCATCGTGAACCGCGCCGCCAAAGCCCTGCGCCAAGCGGGCGCCGACCTGCCCGTGAAAAAATGCCACGGCCGCGACGTCACCCTGATCCACGATTTCTTCGGAGGCGAGTACGCCAAGATCACGCCCGAGGCCGTGGAGGCCAGGAAGACCTGCGCCGAGCTGGAAGGACTCACCCTCGACACCACCTACACCGCCAAGACCATGGCCGCCATGATCCAGCACCTCAAGGCCCACGGCCTCAAAGACCAGAACGTCCTCTTCTGGCATACCTACAACACCCGTGACCTCTCCCCCTTCCTCAGCCCTGACTCCTGCCCTGAAAAAATGCCCGCGCCGTTCCAGGGCTATTTTAAAAAAGGGGGAAATTAGACGGGGACCGCGGCATTCGAGACGGGCCCTCGGCCATCGTGCGCCGCGCGGCTTGGCCTTTGCATTCCGCCCACCCGTGCGCTAGTTTTATAAAATATGAGCGCCACCACCAGCCCGCGCCAGGCCTTGCGCCTGTTCCTCATCAGCTTCCTGTCCTTGTATTTCGAGGTGATCATGATCCGCTGGATCCCGGGACAGGTCCCGATCATCGGCTATTTCACCAACCTCGTTCTGATCGCTTCCTTCCTGGGCCTGGGGGTTGGCTGTACGACCTGGCGGCGGGGTGCCCGGCACCCTTTACAGTTCTTGTGGCGGCTGGCCGTGTTGGCGGTGGTATCCTGGATCATTGGCTTGGCGGGCGTTTCCAATATCGGAGTGGATTGGGGAGTGGTGTTTCTGGATCCCACCTGGGGGCCGGTGCCTTCCTTCGTGGCCGCGATCTTTCTTTTCATCTGGATCGCCGTGACCTTCATTCCGCTGGGGAGGATACTGGGAGAGGCCCTGGACCCTTTTCCTCCTCTCTGGGGCTATTCGCTGAACCTGTTGGGCAGCGTGCTGGGGGTTTCTTTCATTGCGTTGCAGCACTGGTTCCGGGTCGGTCCGGTGTGGTGGATCGCGGTGGGTCTGGCCGGGTTGGCGCCGTTAGCCTCGTCCGTCCCCGGCCGTCGGCTCAAGGCGTATTCATTAGCCTGGGCCTTGCTGAGCATGATCGTGGTATGGTCCGCCACCGGGGATGAAATCTGGTCGCCTTATTATAAAATCAAGGTCGAGAAATCGCTGACCCTCATCAAGAACCGCCTTTCCATGCCGCTGGGCGATGCCGGCTACAGCCTCACCATCAATAACAGCTTTTTTCAATTCGGCTTTAATCTCAACCCCCGCTACATCGAGATGCTCAAGGAGACACGGCCGGCGCTCCGCGATTTTCTGAAGATCCAGCGCGCCCTGTACCAGGCGCCCTTTGACCTGTTCCATCCCCGATCGGTGCTGGTGCTGGGAGCGGGCTCGGGCAACGACGTCGCCGTGGCATTGCAAAACCACGTTCCCCGCATCGTGGCGGTGGAAATTGATCCGGTGATCGCTCAGATGGGCAAGGACCGCCATCCCATGAGGCCCTACCTGGCCCCCGAGGTCGAGCTCAAGGTGGACGACGCCCGCCAATACCTCAGGACCTCCCCCGAAAAATTCGACATGATCATATATGGGCTCCTCGATTCCCATCGCCTTACCTCCTACATGTCCACCGTAAGACTGGAGAGCTTCGTTTACACCTTTGAGGGCCTGCGCCAGGCCGCCGCCCATCTCAATCCGGGCGGAGTGATCCTGCTCTGCCATACCTCGCCGCGGGGATCCCAGCAGAAGGCGCGCCTGTTTCAGACCTTGGATAAAATTTTCCCCGGCCGCACCCACGTGCTTTCCATGAAGGGCCTGCCCTTCACCTTCCAACGTTACGACGTCATCATCGCGGGCGGGGAGAGGCCGCCGGACGCTTACAAGTCACTGCCTGACGTCACCGACGTTACCGCGGAGTACCGCGCCATGAACCAGGTGCGGCCGGCCACCGACGACTGGCCCTTCCTTTACCTCCAAACCGACTCGTTCAAAAAAACCGGATACCTGAAGGCGCTGCTGATCATGGTCCTGGCCTCCATTCTCATCATCCGCCGCGCCATGCCCGAAGTCCGCCGCAGCGTCCCCCTCCATTTCTTCCTGCTCGGCTCCGGCTTCCTGCTCCTCGAGACCAAGAGCGTCATCGAGCTCAGCCTGCTCTTCGGCTCGACCTGGACGGTCAACTCCGTGGCCATCGGATCGTTCCTCGTCATGGCCCTGCTGGCCAATCTCGCGGTCCACCGCCTCCGTTTTGGGAGGACCTGGATATTCTATCTCGCGCTCTTCGCCGTACTGGCGCTCAACGCCGCGTATCCGGTGGGACGGATCAACGTTGCCAGCACTCCGCTCCGGGTCCTGCTCGGGGGCGGCTTCGTGGCCCTGCCCGTGTTCTTCAGCGGCGTCATCTTCGCCGTCAGCTTTCGCAAAACAGCCTCCCCCTCCGCCGCCCTGGGCGCCAACGTGATGGGCGCGGTGCTGGGTGGGTTCGGCGAGTACGCCTCGATGTTCCTGGGCTACCATGCCCTGTACCTGGTGGCGGCCTTGTTGTATCTGGGATCATGGCTCTTCATGGGCCGCGGCAAGCGGTGAGCTGCGACGGGGAATTGAAAAACGGCAATGCCGGGGCCGGAATGAAACGGTGGCCTGGGGTCCCGGGACGGGTCCCGACCGGACGCGTGCAATAAAACGGTGGACTGGTTCGTATCACATTGATATAAGACTGCGGGGAGGTATCGAGATGAGAGCTTTCAAGCCGGCGGCCGCTGTGATGGCGCTTTTCATGATCGTCATGTCCCATCCTTTTTCCGCGCTGGCGGCGGAGGAGGGCGTGATTGACGAGGTGCGGGGGACCGTGACCGTGGAAAGCTTCGAGGGCGCGCCGCGTCCGGCCCGTGCCGGGGAATACGTGCTCGCGGGCGAGACCATCGAGACCGGGCCGGACGGCTTCATCCGCGTGATCATGGGGGAAGGCTCGGTGCTGGAGCTCCGGGAGCGGAGCCGCATCGAGGTCTTTGACTCGCGGGCCGATGAGTCGGGCACGCGGCGGATCGCGCTGTTCCTGGGCCGCATGTGGACCACGGTGGCCGGCAACTCCGAAGGCTCGACCGCGATGGAGGTCACCACTCCGACCTCCGTTTCCGGTGTGCGCGGCACGTCGTTCTCCGCCGGGGTGGGACTCGACGGCGCCACCCGCGTCGGCGTGGACAAGGGCCTGGTGGACGTGAGCTCGGAACAGGGCATGGTCGAGCTCGGCGCCGGCCAGGAGACCACCGTCGAGTGGGACCAGGCGCCCGCCGCGCCGGCCGGCTATAACGCGGACGAGGAGCAGTGGCGCCAGTGGGTGCTCTCCCGCCAGGACCAGGTGGTCAAGCACGGAAAGCAGATCGTGCCCTTCGTGGTCAGGGACGTTAAGAAGAGCCGCCAGGACATGGTTCGCCTCAAGAAGACCGGTGACCAGCGCATGAAGCGGCTCCGGGACTTCGCGGAGAAGCAGAAGGCGCGGGGCAAGCCGGTCAGGCTCACGTCCCGCCAGAAGAAGGCCATCGCCGGATACGTCCGCGACGTCGTCGGCTCAGTCCGCGAGCTTTACATCTCCGACGAGAAGATGGTGACCCGCTACTACATCCTGAAGCAGATTCAGCTCGACACCCAGGCCCACCCCGAGCTGTACGACCAGGAATTCATCAGCACCGTGAACAACGCCATGGCCGAGCTCGACAAACTGGACATCGAAAAAATCCACCAGGACAACAGAAAGATCATCTCCGCCTATGTCAACGGCGTTGACGAATTCCTGAAGAAGCACCGCCTCGGCCGCTACAAGGAAGGCGCGCCTGAGGCCCAGGACCGCAGGCAGGCGCTGAAAAAGGCCAGGCAGGACTACAACAAGAACAAGTGAAGAGGAAAAGGGGAGGGGATCGAGGAACGAGGATTGAGAAAGAAGAGAAGAGAATGAAACAAGGATATTCAGGATGAACAGGATAAAAATAAGATGAAAAAAAAATATCCTGTAAATCCTGTTCATCCTTGTTCGCTATTCTTTGTCTTTAAAAATCTTGGCGGCCTTGGCGTCTTGGCGTTTACTCTTTACGTACCTCCATCCACGGTGGCCCTGGCGATGATCTCCTTCATTATCTCGTTGGCCCCTCCGTAGATCATCTGCAGGCGCGCGTCGCGCCAGGCCCGCGCGATCGGGTATTCCTCCATGTAGCCGTATCCGCCGAAGAGCTGGAGGCACTCGTCGCAGAGGCGCTTCAGGTTTTCGGAGGCGAAGCTCTTGAGCATGGCGCACTCGGCGTTGATTTCTTCGCCGCCCATGTGCGCCCCGATCAGGCGGTCGAGGAAAACCCGGCTGATCTCGGCCACGGTGTAAAGCTCGGCGAGCTTCATGCGCGTGTTCTGGAAGTCCGCCACCCGCCGCCCGAACGCGCGGCGCTCCGTGACGTAGGCCCGCGTCATTTCCAGCACCGGCCACATCCCGGCCACGCACGAGATCGAGAGCATCAGCCGCTCGCGCGGAAGCTGCTTCATCAGCATCACGAAGCCCTCGCCCTCCTGGCCCAGCCGGTTCGAGGCCGGGACGCGGCAGTCCTCGAATGCCAACTCCGCCGTGTCCTGCGAGCGCCACCCGATCTTTTCCAGCTTGCGGCCCTTCACGTAACCCGGCGTCCCCGCCTCCACGCCAAACAGCGTGATTCCGCGGTGCGCCGGCCGGGCCGCCGGGTCAGTCTTCGCCGCCACGATCACCAGGTCGTTGGCGATCCCGTTCGTGATGAACGTCTTCATGCCGTTCAGCACGTAATGCCCGCCGTCGCGCACGGCCGTGGTCCGGATGGCCTTGAGGTCCGAGCCCGCGTCCGGCTCGGTCATGGCCACCGCGGTAACGATCTTGCCGCTCGCGCAGCCCGGCAGCCACCGCCGCTTCTGTTCCTCCGTCCCGAAGTTCCAGAGGTACGGCGCGATGATGTCGTTGTGCACCGAGAGCGTAAACCCCGTCGCCATCAGCGCCGCCAGCTCCTCCATCTGCACCACGCCGTACAGAAAGTCCGTCCCGCTCCCGCCGTACACCTGGGGCAGCCACGGGCACAAGTAGCCCGCCGCGCCCGCCTTCAGCCACGCCTCCCGCGGCACCATTCCCTGACGCTCCCACTCCCCGAAGTGCGGCGCGACCTCCCGCTCCAGGAACTTGTGGAACTGCTCCCGGAACAGATCGTGCTCATCCCTGAATATCGTCCGCTTCATCATCTTTCTTCCAGATCTCCCAGGCCCCGCGGTTCCCGGAACTTGAACAGGCCGAGCGTGATCATCGCGGGCACCAGGAGCAGGTCCGCGAGCAGCGCGGCCAGCAGGCAGCCGGGCAGGAGCGTGCCCATGATGTGGGTGGTGAAATAATCGGACACGGCAAACGGCGCGAACCCGACGATCAGGATGACCGAGGTGATGATCATGGCGCGGCCGGAGTAGTGATAGGCCGCGGCCAGGGCCTTGCCGCGGTCGCCGGTCCGCGCAAGCTCCAGCTTGAACCGCATCAGGTAGTGGATGGTGTCGTCCACCCCGATGCCGATGGCCACCAGGAACACGATGATCGCGTCCGTGTCAATCTTTCCATAAGAAAATCCGATATAACCGCCAAGCATGAGGAGCGGGATAATGTTCGGGATCATGGACCACATCCCCGCCGAGATCGAGCGCAGCGCCACGGCCATCATCAGCGAGATCATCAGGAAGGCCAGGACCAGCGCCCGCTTCTGGCCCGCCATCACGCGGTTGAACTCGGACCCGAAAATGTATTGCAGGCCGGATATCTCGACCTTCACGCCGCCGCCGAGCGTCCGCGCGGCCGCCTCCAATACCTTTTGGCCCGCCCGGTCCGCGGCCATGAAGCCGTCTTCCTTGATGTGCGCCGCCATGCGCATGGTCCGGCGCTCGGAGTCAATCATGGCCGCCAGCGCCTCCTCGTCATCCATCTCGAACAGGTAGAGGTACTGGGCGATCTGCTTTTGCGTGTCGGGCAGGGCGTCCGGCCCGGCCTCGGGATGGAAGCCCCGGTGCGCCGCCGCCACCAGGTCCACCGCCGACACCGCTTTGTCAACGTCGGGCAGGTCCGTGACCGCCTTCTCGAATGCGGCGATCCGAGAGAAGGCCTCCGGCGTGAGCAGACCGCCCGGCTCCGGCGATTCCAGGTACAGGTCAAGGTAACTGGTTCCCGCGAAGTGCTCGCTGAAAAAGCGCTCGTCAACCATGAGCTGGTTGTCGGCGGCGAACCTCTGCACGAAGTCCGTCTCTAACTCGAAGCGCATGAGCCCCGCGACCGACAGCGCGGTGAGGACCGTAAACGCGGCGACGATCAGCCGGGGCCGGCCGGTGGCAAGCCTCTCCAGAAAGCCGAGCAAGGCATCGAGCGCGTCCTGCACCCTGGCCGTCGCGCCCAGCCGCCACGGCTTCGGCTCCTTCATCACCGAGAACAGCACCGGCGTCAGCGTCAGCGCCAGAAACAGCGCCACCGCGGTCCCGAAGCCGAGCACCAGCCCGGCCTGCCGCGAGATTGGGGTCGGCACCGTGGCCAGCGAGATGAACCCGATGAACGTGGTCACCGACGTGTAAAAACACGCGGCGCCGACCTCCGTGCCCGACTTGAGAATCGCGTTCTCCTTGGCCTCCCCCCGCGAGAGCTCGAGCAGATAAGAGCTGCAAAGGTGCACCACGTCCGAAAATGAGATGATCAAGATGAACATCGGGACCATGGCCATCAGCAGGTTGATCTGGTGAAACAACAGCACCGCGAACCCCATGCTCCAGATCACGCTCAACAACGCGATCAGGCCCGTGATCGCCACCGGCCACAGCCGCCGGAACATCACGAAGATCGTGAGCAACAGCGCCGCGCACACCAGCGGGAACAGGCGCTTGATGTTGACCGCGCTCTGCCGCATCACCTCCGCCAGCACCGGGATCATTCCGGTGCGGTGCAAAGACGCCCGGGCAAAGCCGTGCTCCGTGAACGCCCCCAGCGCCTGCTCCACAAAGTCCGGATAGTTCTCGGTCCGACGGTCCTTGTCCGGAGACAGCTCGACCACCACCAGAGCGCCGCGCCCGTCCTTCGCGATCAGCAGTCCCTCCGCCAGCGGGTCGCTCCGGAGCTCCGCGGCGAGCGCCGCGCCGTCGCCGCCCGCCAGCGAGCGCTCCGCGTAGCTGTCCATGCTCACCGCGCCGTCCTTGACCTCGATCTTGCGCGCGTCCAGGATGCTCCGCACGCGCCGCACGCCCGGGAGCCCGGCGAGCGCGTCCACCGCGCCGCGCAGCTTGTTGATGCTCTCCGCGGAAAGAGGGTCAGGCTCCTCGTAAGCGATCACCATCACCTCGTCATTGGCGAACTCCCGGGTGTGCTCAAGATACGATGCATACTGGTCGCTTTCTTCCAGGAAGTCGCCGATGGACGACGCGATCACGCCGCGCGACATCTCGGCCGCGGCCGCCGCGGTGATGATGAGGACGGCGGCAATCACGTACCAGCGCCTTCTCAGCACGAACCTGATGTACGTTTCCATGTGCGCCTCAATATAGCTTTTTACGGGGGAGCAGGCAATAGAAAAGGGGGCCGATTAAGCGGCCCCCTTGCAATGATTGGCGGCAAGAGCAGGAATCGAACCTGCCACGAGCAGTGTTATCTGCCCGCATCCGGGTTTGAAGCCCGGTAAGCCCACCAGAGCTTATCCTTGCCTCTGATTTATTATCAATGAGTTATAGACCGCCTTCCGGGTCCGCCGATTTCTCTCCATTGTTTTCTCCATTACTTTCCCGGCCCATGTCCAGGTCCGCGACAACCGCCTTGAGGTCTTGCCAGTCAACCTTGTCATAGCGCCGGAGCATGGAGTCCGTCTTGTGGCCGACAACCTTCATGATCGAGCGGTCTTGCTTCCCGGCCCGCCGCGCCGCTGTAACGAAGCAATGACGCCAGTCGTGCCAAGTGAAGCCCTCGATCCCGGCCTTCCGGCATGTCGCCCTGTGGTAGTAGTCGGCAAGGAAGCGGGTAATCGGCTTCCCGTCCGGCCGGATGAAAACCGGGCCTATGGCCGCGCTCGCTCCGCGCTGAAAAAAGAGGAGCGCCTTTTTCGCGTCTTGGTTCAGGGGCACGCGCCGCGTTTCCTTGTTCTTGGCATGACCGCCCAGGATTTTAATGACGCCGCCGAAAAGATCAACATCGGCCCAGGTCAAGGTCAAGAGTTCTCCCTTCCGCGCCCCGGTGTTACAGGTAAGGACCGCAAGGGCCGCGAACCAATCAGGAGCGGCCTTCATGTAGGCGTCATATTCCGCCGGCGATAACACCCGATCCCGTTCATTGTTCTCTGTCTGCTTCCTGACTTTGGAGACGGGATTGACCATAAGCTTTCCGTCCCGGATGAAATGATTGAAGGCCGATTTGAGGCAGGTCAGTTCCTTGTTAATCGTGCTCGGAGAGGTAGGCTTTCCCTTCCACGTGTCGCCCTTGCGCTTCGCCACATAATTTAGAATGTCGGTAGGAGTAACGTCAACCGCCCGCCGATCCCCCAGGGCTTCCTTGATCCGCATGACCAGGCCCCGGTCCCGCTCGCATGACCGCTTATGCTTCGCGCTGTAGTCAAGGAAGGCATCGCACATCTTGGAGACAGTCGCATCGGATATGCCGCCGCCCCAAAGGCCCCGAGCCTGTGCCTGCTTGATCTCGGTTTTCTTCTTCGCAAGCTCCGCCCTGGCCTGGCTCGCCGTGAACGCCAACTTGACGGCTTCCTGGACTTGCTTTCCTTTCAAGGTGTATTGGATGTACCAGGTCTTGCCCGTCTTGGTTTTCCGCGTGAACACGCCCATCACCCCGCCCCCTTTCATGCCGTTGTTACTTGTCGCCGCCTTTCTTCCGGTCCACCGCTTTGACTATAAGCTCCCTGATAAAATCCTGGACGCCCTTGTCCTCTTCGGCGCACTTGATCCTTAGCTTCTTGTGGGTCTCCGGGTCAAGCCGGACGTGGATCATGCGAAGGTCATCTTTTTTCTTTGGAGTCATTTTTGCTTCTCCCTGAATGTTACCTTAGTAAAGACGTTACCACAAGTAAAGGGGCTTGTCAAGAAAAATCTCCGGCCTCAATCTGTGCGGGTCCAGGGACCGGGCGGGTGATGGAACACCCGGCCCCCGGAGCACCGCGAGCGGCCGGGGCAGGCCGCCCCCTTAGCGCGCTGGGCGAGAGCGCGCACCTAAAAATCCTTGCACAACATCCTGGACCACGGCGTCAACTGTGGTCCCCCGGCTCACCGCCATTTCCTCGATCCGGCCCGCGAATTTTCCCGGCAAGGTTACGTTCAAGAGGCAGTCGCCGCCCGGAAGCTCCCGGACCATAGTGCTCGGTTGCCGGCTCTTTTCCATCTTGTTCACCATGACCGCATCCCTCCGCTTCGAGGATGGAGCATTGGACGATTTCAGAGATTAAGCTCGCCCTGGACAGGTTCATCCGCCGCGCCAGAGGCCGAAGCTCCCGCATGAGGTCTTTCCCGATCACAACCGGGATTCTCCGCCCGGTATGGCGCTGGACCTTGCCGGGCACGGCTTCACCCCTTCAAAATTTTCTCGATTCGGGCGAGCAAGTCATCCTCGATTTTGCCATGAAGCAAGGACAAAATTTTCTCCGCGCTGCTCATCTTCGCCCATGCCGCCGCCGCTTCCCGCTCTTTGCGTGCCTCATCCCGGAGAACGCGGTCTGCGGTTTCCTTGCCCAGCGCGAGCTGAAGCCGAAGCCGGCGCGGGTCTTTTTCCCGCAACTCATCAAGCTCGCTCGTGTCAATTTTGCTGTCCGTACTTTGGTCGCTTAGCTGGATCATGGTCATCACCTCCCTTCATCCTGGCCCGCCATGACGGGCGATAATTTTTTTTTCGCCGCTTGCACTTTGAGCCGCGTCTTGCACTTGAGGCAGGTCTCGCGGTAGGTCTCGAAAAACTCCCGCGAAGCCGCCTCCCATGCCTCTACCTCTTGAATCATCCCGAGTGTGCTGGCGACGTGGCACTTGATGTAGTCGCTGACCTGGCCCGCCGAGCCGCAGAAAACCAGATCGAGGGTGTTTTTGTAAACCTGTTGCAGGGCGACGCCAACCGAGGCGACTTTGAGCCAGTCGGCCGCCGTGAGGCCCATCGCATCGCCCGTGGCCTGGTCGTAGATTTCGCCGGGTTTGATGCGGAAGGACACGATGTCGGCCCGCGTCCGTTCGACAACTTTTTCTCTTGGTTCCATCTTCGTTACCTCCTGATTCAGTTCGGGATGAACGGATTATTTTCCGGGAGGGTGAGGTCCGGGCCGGGGTCCGGGGTCTTCACCGGGTCCACCTTGATCTGCCCGTCCCGAATCCGTTTCAGTTCCGCCGCCGCCCGGAGTTCGTCATCACTTGTTGAAATGAACGGATTGACGGTCGGGTCTTCGAGCTCCTCCATGTCCACTTTTTCCTTCGCCATTGTTCCCTCCTCTTTGTCTTTGATGCGGAGCCGCAATCGCTCCGCGCTTTCCAAGCCGCTCTCTAACATATACGACGTGGTGAAAATCGAATCCACGGACTCGCCCCGGTCCACCATGCCCTCAAGAATGTCTTGCGGCATGGACAAAAACGACTTGACGATGTTCGGGTTGCCCTCGCTGTCAAGCATTGCCGCAATGTCGCCGCGCACCATCTTTCCCCGATACGCTGTCCTGTAACTTTTCTGATTCACCATTGGCTCACCTCCTCAAAGTCTCTCATCGTCAAGAATGATGCGCGGGTCCGTGATGTTCACCCGCTCTTTTCGGGGTTGACAATTCATCCCCATCTTCACCGCGCTCCACGGAATATCTTTTTTATGCAAGCCGTGATACGCCAGCGCCAGCGAGCACACCGCGTCATCATGCAGGCCGGACGGCGCTGAAAAACGGGTGTTGCCGCTGGGCAGGATGTCATACGAAAATGCTTCAAGCTCTCGGGTCAAAACCGGGATGCGGGCCAGCGTGATCCGCCTTTGTTCAACCGCAATGGTGAGGTCCGCAATCAGGTCTTGCTTGCTCTTGGACGTGAACGTAAAGCCCCGGACCTTCAGCTCCATCTCTTTCAGCGATTCGGTAACAGGTTGCCCCATGCCGGTTTCATCCGCGATAATTTCAGCGTCATGATACTTGTCCGCAATGGCCTTCACCCGCGCCCGTTGCCGCCCCCACTCCTGCCCGGTCCAGCGGTCGAAATAGCAGAGCCGCCCATGCGAGTCCATGACGGTCGCAACCGTAAAATCGCCGTATCTTCCCAGGTCAAGCCCCATGAAATACCGCATCCCCGCAACCGGGGCCATGACCTCAACCGGCATGACGCTCTCCGGGATGGACGGCCCATCCAGCACGCCCGCCAAGTTCCGAAAAACTGTCCCGCCGTCTTGCAAAAATACCGCTTCGATTTCTTGCTTGAAGGCGTCATGCGGCAAGCTCCGCCGAAGCGCCCCGATTTCAGAGTCTATAATCCCGCCGGGATAAACATGGACGTTGCCCCAGCTCGGAAAGCTCCAGCTCTCCACGTCCGGGCAGTCCGCATCTTGACCTTCCAAAAAGAGCCGATAGAACCAACTGCCCCGGCCCCGTGGTGTTGAAATGAGCCAAGCCGTGCCCCGCGTGTCGCTCAATGACGGCCGCAAAATTTTGGTCCATGCCTCCTCCGGTAGCAGGCCGGCTTCATCGCAGACAAGCAGGTCAATGCCCTGGCCGCGAAGGTGGTCCACGTCATCGCCACTCTTGACCTCAAGGACCGCATTGTTATTTAGCGTCATGGTCAACTTGCTATGGCTCACCCGCCGGACGATAGGCGCGGGCAGGGAAGCGCACAGGTTATGAAACACCCGCTCTCCTTGACTGAAAATCGGGACCACAAGCCAGCATGTCGCCCCCGGATGCGTGAGGCCGTGCCAGCGCATCACGTTCATTGCGAGCCGGGACTTGCCCCATCGCCTGCCTGTGCAAAGGCACTTGAACCTTGCCGCGCTCGAGAGCACCTTAACCTGGCCGCTGTGAGGAATGAAAGGGACAAGGCCGGGGACCGCGAGCATGGGCGAGTCGGCAGGCACAAGGCGCTGCCCGGGCCGGGGCAATCTGGACGCGAGCACCGCCTTCAAGAACATGCCAGCATCGGCCGGGAGCGCCGCCAACACGGACGCCAAGCCAGCATCCCGAATAGCGCGGGCAAGGGCATTGTCCTCACCCCGGCCGATTTCGCCGGCCAGCTCCATCAACCGGCGCTTGGATTCCCGCCCCGTCATGGCCTGCTCGCCCGCCCGGTCCCCTTCAAGAATCCCCTTGACGCGCTCTCCGAGTCGCGCCAGCGCCCCTTGTGTCAACTGCATGACGGCTCGCCCCCTTCACCCTGGCCCCCGGTTGGACGGGGACGGGGCGGAATCTCCCTTTTTGCCGGGATTGCCGCCGTATCAGGCCGCGCCAGAGGCCCCAGAACGGGCGCAACCGGGGAAGGTGGGGCTACACCATTGCCCCGCGTTCCCGTCTCGGAAAAGTGGCCCCTAGGAGCCTGTCGGAGTATAGGCTCCGATGATTGATACATTATGATCTATCATGGTCAACATTATGATTTCCCCTTTGCGACTTCAGAACAAAGGGCGGAGATGAATGTGTCCGCGCTCATTTTCAGGCGAAAAAGGGGCCGGTTTGGCCCTTAAACCGCCGGGAGACTCCCGAAGCGGTAAAGTTTGAGCAGGTTGTGCGTCAAACACCACAACTGCCACTCGGAGGAGACGTTCTCAAACCCCCGGAGCAGGAACTGCCGCAGGCCCCGCGCCTGTTTGATCTGACCGAAGACCGGCTCCACCACCTGCTTGCGCTTCTTGTAGACCTCGCGCCCGCGTTGCGTCAACAGTTTGCGCCGCATCCGGTCCTTGGCGCTCATGCCTTGGGGCGGACGGCCCACAACCGGCGGCGGACTCTCCCCGTGCTTCAGCCTCTCAACCGCCACGAATCCCTCTATATCCGCCTTTTCGAGCGCCTCGACATTAGATTCGCTGAAGTAGCCGGCGTCGGCGGTGAGCATCTCCGGATGCTGACCAGTATTATTTTCCATGGCCTCGACCATCGGCTCCAGCTGTTCCTTGTCGTTGGCCGCCTGCGTAATCTCCGCCGCCACGATCACCTGATGCTCCTCGTCCACCGCCGCCTGCGCGTTGTAGCACTGCTCAAAGCTCTTGGTCGCCCCGTCCTTCATGATCCGCGAATCGGGGTCCGTGAAGTTGCGTTGCGCCTTGTCCGCGGGCTTGGCCTGCTCCGGGTCCGGGACCACCGGCTTCCGGCCCCCGGGTTTCTTGCCACTCTCCCCGGCCTTCGCCTCGCGCTCCTTGAGCTTTTGCTTCGCCGCCTCCGCCTCGGCCGCGGCCTCCGCCCGCGCCTTCTCCTCCAAGGCCGCCATCGCCTCCTTGATCTTCCGCAACCGGCCCTCTTTGTGGCGCAACTCCTCCGGCAGCTCGTCCCCACGAACGCCCTTGCCGTACTTGGCGTCCTCCTCCGCGTCAACCCGATCCGCCAGGTCCAGCAGTTCCTTCACCTGGCGTTCGAGTTCGTCCCGCTTCTCCTTCATCCGCTTGTAGCTCATCGCCTTGTGCTTGCTGGCGTTGGCCCGCACCTTGCTCCCGTCAAGCGAAACGTGGCCCAGTTTGACCAGACCCGCCTCCCGGCAGAGCTTGAGCACCTGAAGGAACAGGCCGGCCAGAGCCTTGAGATGGCGCTTCCTGAATTCGCAGATCGAGTCGTGGTCCGGCCGCTGGTTGGCCGCGAGCACCCGGAAGGCAACGTCCTCCACGCAGGCACGCTCGATCCGCCGCGAGCTGGGAAGCCCCACGCAATAGGCGTAAAAAAGCAGCGCGGTCATCATCGCCGGATCGTAGGGCGGCTGGCCCCGGCCGTCGCCCCCGTAGGAAGCATAAATCTCCGAGAGGTCCAGCCGATCCACGACCTCGATCAGGAAATAAACCAGATGTCCCTCCGGCAGCCATTCCTGAAGCGAAGGCGGCAGAAGATACATCTGCTCCCGGTTGCACGCTTTGAATTTTTTGTCCATCATGGGGACATTGTATCATGAATCGTTATCGAGGCGGAGAAATTTTTTCTCCGACAGGCTCCTAGTCATCTACTCCCAATTGACCCTGGTCGTGATTCCTTCCCAAGTTGCGGCCGACTACTTGGCCCCTTTTCAGCTTTCCCTGTTCAAGACGGTCCTGGGATCATACATCGTGGTGATCGGGTTGGGATACGTCTCCCTGCTGATCTTGAAACTGACGCAGAACGATATGAGCGATTTATTTCTGGGGAGCGCCATCCTGCTGGCGTGTTTGGACTATGTTCACATCTGCCACTTTTTCGGCGGGATCTTCATTATTATCGCGCCCATTTTTCTGATCATCACGGTGACCAACGTCAGTATTTTTCTGTCCCCCAAGCTGGGGCGTTTTGCCCTGTTTTGTTCGCTGGTCTTGTACTTCGGGTCCATTGCCCTGGAGAAATGGGGTTATCTGTCCGCGATGTCCGTGGTCAAAGAGGACATCACCGTGCCGGAGCTGTTCACCAACACCCTGCTGGTCGCGGTCTTCTCGATCGTGCTGGGCGCTTCCATGTTCGTGTTCGAATACTTCGTCATCTATGTCATCTCCCTGATCGGCACCCGGGCCGAGCAGACCCAGATCTTGAACCTGGAGTTGGAAAACTCCAACCGGAAACTCCTGGAAATTGACGTCATCAAGGACAACTTTCTTTCCATGGTGTCCCACGATCTGCGCACCCCCCTGACGGGCATCATGGCGTATGCCGAGATCATCCGGGACCGCCGCGAGCGCTTGAGCCCTCAGGAACATGAGAAATTCCTGGACATCATCATCGAGCAGAGCCATCGGCTCAGCCGGCTCATCACCGATCTGCTGGACATCCAGCGTTTTGAAGCGGGCAAAATCAAACTGGACTTCCAGGAGCTGGACCTGGTCCCGCTGCTGCGGGAGGCCATGGACACCTTTCGGGGAGCGGCGCGGGAGAAAGACCTTTCCTTGACGGAAAATTTACCGGACCGGGAAATCCGGGTCCGGGGCCATCGCGACCGCCTGACTCAAGTCGTGGCCAACCTCCTCTCCAACGCGGTGAAATTCACCCCGGCCCAGGGCCGGGTCGAGATGAGCGCCCAGACAAGCATGAAGGGCGACCGTCCCACGGTCATGGTGATGGTCAAGGACACCGGGCCGGGGGTCCCGCTTGAAATGCAGAAGCGGATCTTCGTAAAGTTCCAGCAGGGCGAAAAGCTGGTTCGAGACCCGATGCAGGGAAGCGGCCTGGGTCTGGCCCTGGCGCGGGAGATCATCGAGGCCCACGGCGGCGAGGTGGGATTGAGCAGTGAACCGGGCCGGGGGAGCACGTTTTATTTTACCCTTCCCCTCTTCGTTGAAAACGGGTAAAATGGCGGTGAGGACGATGGTTATGTTGAAAAAGATTTTGATCGCCGAAGATGAAGATCATATCAGAACGGCCATTAAATTGTCCCTGGGGACGGACGATTACGAGATCCACGAAGCCCGGGACGGGGTGGAGGCGCTTGACATCACTCGCCGGGTCAAGCCCGATCTATTGATCCTCGATGTCATGATGCCGGGTAAGAACGGCTATCAAGTGTGCGAAACCATCAAGTCCGATCCGGAGCTCAAGCACATCCACGTGCTGTTCCTTACCGCCCGCAGGATCCCAAAAGCCAGGGAGGTGGTCCAGGAATACGGAGCGGACGACTTCCTGGAAAAGCCTTTCGGCATCAAAGAACTGAGGGCAAAGGTCATTGCTATTCTTGGGAGCTGATCGGACCAGGGGTCAGACCCTTACTTGCTAGGAGCCTGTCGGAGAAAAAATTTCTCCGCCTCGATAACGATTCATGATACAATGTCCCCATGATGGACAAAAAATTCAAAGCGTGCAACCG
>Ga0307378_10002748_pt1 | contig 26448 bp, 13 predicted proteins | sample UN1MG_FD_202238 | JGI IMG/M metagenome (GOLD analysis project Ga0307378, IMG submission 202238) | Soil microbial communities from Risofladan, Vaasa, Finland - UN-1 | ecosystem: Environmental > Terrestrial > Soil > Coastal area > Acid sulfate soil | place: Finland: Risofladan, Vaasa | collected...
GCCGTGCGACTTCAAGGACCATCGGGATCCGCCCGGCCGATTGCGGATCGAACGGTCTCAACCCGCACAGCTCGCCTGCCGACCCCAGGATCGGTCTTGCCACCGCCGGGATTCCCACGCCGTGCGGCTTCTCGATCACGCCGCCGTACGCCTCGGCCTCCAGGTTGTAGATGTCGATTCCCACGACGATCGGTGAGTGCTGGTAGCGCCGATACGCCTCGGCATGGGCTTCGTAGAGCAAGTCCGCATCCCGCGAGACCTCCCACGGCGTGCGCCCGATGAGGAACGCGGCGTGTTCGTAAACGGAGGGGGAGAAGTCCATGACACAGAACCCGGGTTGTTTGGATCAAGGTGGATTCAGCGATTGTCCCTCGGGCCGGCGAAGCCGCAAGCGGCGCCGGCCGCCTCAGGCCGTCTGTTTCTTCCGCGTCTTTTTCGACTTCCCTTTCCCCGGCTGTGCCCGCCCGTAGCCCTTGGCGTAATCGGCCCGGCAGCGCAGCTCCGTTTCGTCGGGCTCTTCGCCCAATTCCTGCACCAGCGCGGCGTGCATCGTCTCGATCCGTTCCCGTTGGCCGGGGTCGCGGGCGAGATTGCGGAACTCGCCGGGGTCGGCTTTCAGGTCATACAGTTCCCGCTCCGGCGGATGGCTTTCGTCCATGCGCGAGTGATATACGTACTTGTAGTCGCCCGAGCGGAGCATCGCGTAGCCGGAGGCGATGTTGTGGGCGTAGTACTCGCTGACGGCGAGGTCTCTCCACGGCGAATCGGGGTCGTCCATCCAGGAGCACATCGAGTCGCCGTTCCAGTCGTCGGGCGTTTCGGCCCCGCCCAGCTCGGCGATCGTCTGCACCAGGTCGACCATCGAGCAGGCCTGCGAGCGGCGCTCTCCGCCCGTCCATCGCTCGGGCCAGCTCACGAGGCACGGCACTCGGGCGGCGTGCTGGTACATGCAGTTTTTCCACCACAGCCCGTGTTCGCCGACGTTCTCGCCGTGATCGCTCGTGTAGACGACGACCGTGTTGTCGGCCGCGTCGCTTGCGCCCAACGTCTTCAGGACGATCCCCACCTGATCGTCGAACCATTGAGTCAGCCCGTGATACAGCTCGCGTCCCTTGCGGGTGATTTCGTCGGGGACCCCGATCACCTGGAACCCGGCCCGAAGGTGCTTGTAGTTCAGCGGGAGCGAATCGAGGTGTCCCGGCGGGATCTCGGGCATGGGCACTTTGCCATGATACGGGTCCCAGTACGGCTGCGGTACGATCAGCGGGAAGTGCGGCGCCAGGTAGCCCGCAAAAAGAAAGAACGGCCTCTCGCTCCGCTTGCGCTTCTGAAGAAAATCGGTCACCCCGGCCGTCACGTTCCGGTCGTGGGTCAGGATGCTCGAGTCGTCGGCCGCGTAGAACTGCTGGAAGCGGGCGGAGATCTTGGTGGGGCTCTCCGGCAGGTCGTCCGGCTTGCGCCGCCCGCCTGTGCCGGTCTTGAAGCTCCCGTTCATCATCCCGCCGATCTCGGTAAAGCCGTATCGCCGGGTGCGGTCGTAGTGCATCTTGCCGCAGAGGAGTGAATCGTACCCGGCGGCGGTCATCACCCGGGCGATCGACGGGTACTCGTCGGAAGGGAGCCAGCAGGAGTTGTTCCAGGCCCCGGTCCGCGAGACGTACTTGCCGGCGGTGAACGACATCCGCGACGGCACGCACAACGGCGAATTGCAGTAGCAGCCGTCCAGCGCGATTCCCCGCTCGGCGAGCCGATCGAGGTTCGGCGTGCGGACGATCGGGCTGCCGTAACACCCGGTCACGCCCGCGTTGTGCTCGTCGGACATGATCACCAGGATATTCGGGCGGTCCTTGGGCCGCCGCGATCGGACCGCGGCGCGGCCCGTTGTCGCCAGCGACGCGGCGGTGGAGGCGACGCCGGCCGCCGCGGTTCGGAGAAACGTTCGTCTGGGGATCGCGCGTGGACTGCTCATGTCGGGCCCTTTCTCGTTGACTTGGGAACGGTCCGATTCTAACAAGCGGCAAGCCCGAGTGCACGAGGTTTCAGCCCTCTCGGCTCCCCGGGAGGGGGCGAGCGCGTCTGGGGAACCACCGACGACTGCCGGCCGGCACGCCCTTGCGGGCGCGTAGGGCATGCGCGATACTACAGCGCCGATTCAGCCGGAAAACAGACACAATCGGGATCTCCAACACGCACTCGATCGAAGGAGCGGACCCATGACAGACCGAGGGATTGCCGCGGCGATGATCCTCGTTGCATGCTGCCTCGCCCTGACGGTTTCTATGGCCCGGTCGGCCGAAGAGGCGGCGTCCGCGGCGCCGGCCTGGACCGTCGACCACCGATTCGCCCCGCCCTGGTGGCAGACGTCGATCTGCCTGCCCGACGACTGGCAGAAGACGCTCGTGGGCAAGGAAGGGCAACTCCTCTACGACTTCCGCGGTAAGTACTCGGGCTTCAAGACGCGGATCACTTTCTCCCTGGAGCCCGAGACGGAAGCCGGCCAATCCGAAGCCGCCCCGACCGAATGGGTGCAGCAGGAGCTGGTCTCGCCGCGGGTGCCCATCGTCCGCACGATCAAACGCCGGGGGCCGGTCGAGATCATCGAAGAGGCGATGGCCGTGGCGCCGCCGTTGCGGCCGGGTCAGGAAGGGACGGTCGTCGAGCGATTGGACGACAAGCGGGACCTCGTGAACTGGGCCGCGCCCAAGGGCGAATGCGATCCGGGCTTCCGAAACATCGCCGTCGGCTTCCGCCAGTCGGTCCGCTATCGGTTCCGGGCGTACGGGCCGGGGCCGTACACGGTCGTGTTTGGACTGTGTGAAGGGCATTGGAACGAGCCCGCCAAGCGACCGCTCGACCTCGAGATCGAGGGCAAGACGCTCAAGACCGTCGACATGGTCGGCGAGCACGGCCGCAACGTGCCCGTGCTGTTCCCGTTCGAGGCACGCGACCAAAACGGCGACGGCTGGATCGACGTGACGGTCGCCGCCGCCAAGGGCGCCCCGGACCAAAACACAATCCTCAACGTCCTTTGGATCTTCGAGGGCAAAGCTCCCCCGATGGACGAGCTGCTTGCGGGCCAAAGCAGCCGCCGGGCGCTGGCGCATATCGACTGCGGACAGCCGCTTCCCGAGACCGGGCCGCCGCGGCACGACCTCGTCCTGGTGCGGCTGCGGAACAAGGGCGGCGAGGAGGTCACGGTCCGGCCCGTCGTGACGGTCGAAAGCGAGATGAAGATTACGCCCCAGTCGGACCCGGCCCGGGTCGACGCCGGCCCGGAGACGGTGCTCGCGGCGTCCGCGCCTTTCGAGGCGGCGGAGCAATCCGAGGGCAAGCTGGTGCTCCGGTTCAAGGCCGTTAAGCTCGCCGCCGGGGCGGAGGGCCAACTGGCCATCGGGGTCGGACGGGGCCAGCACCCGCAACTCGTGCCCAGGGATTGGGACGCTGCCGTCGCGCTGCGCCGTCGTGCGGAGCAGTATTGGGAGCAGGCCGACCTGCCGTACGGGCGCATCCAGGTGCCCGACCCGGGCATCCAGGCCCAGTTGGACTCGGCGGTGCGCAACATCTACCAGGCCCGGGAGATCAAGGACGGACTGCCCGCCTTCCAGGTCGGGCCGACCTGCTACCGCGGCCTCTGGGTCGTGGACGGCTCGTTCCTGATGGAGGCCGTGGCCTTCCTGGGCCGCGTGGACGAAGCCCGCGCCGGGATCGACTACCTGCTCAGCTTCCAGCGTGACGACGGGGCGATCATGATCATCGACGGCCACTGGAAGGAGACGGGCATCGCCCTCTGGGCCGTCACGCGGCACGCCCGGCTCACGAACGATCCCACCTGGCTGTTCAAGGTCTGGCCCAACGTGGAGCGGGGGTTCGACTACATCCGCTCGATGCGGGCGAAGACCTGGGCCGACCCCAAGGCCCCCAACTTCAAGCTGATCCCCGAAGGGTTCAGCGACGGGGGCCTCCCCGGCAAGTACCCCGAGTACACCAACGTCTACTGGACGCTCGTGGGCATGCGGGCGGCCGTCGACGCGGCCGAGTGGCTGGGCAACATAGTGCAGGCCAACGAGTGGCAGCAGGAGTACGACGACTTCTACGCCACGTTCCGCCGCGCCGCCGAGCGGGACATGACCACCGACGCCCACGGCAACCGCTGCCTCCCCATCCGCATGCGCGACGACCAGAACGTGCCGGTCCAAAAGGCCCAGTGGGCGTTCCTCCACGCCGTGTTCCCCGGCAAGCTGTTCGCCGGCGACGATCCCCTCGTCCGGGGCAACCTGGCCATGCTTCGGGCCAATGAGCGGGAAGGGCTCGTGTACGACACCGGCTGGGTCGCCAAGGGCATCTGGAACTATTTTGGCTCCTTCTACGCCCACGCTTGGCTATGGCAGGGCGACGGCCCGAAGGCGGCCGAGACGCTCTACGCATTCGCCAACCACGCGTCGCCGCTCTTGGCATGGCGCGAGGAGCAGCGCCCGGTGGGCGAAGGGCCGGAAGTCTGCGGCGACATGCCCCACAACTGGGCCAGCGCCGAGTTCATCCGCCTCGTGCGCCACCTGCTCGTGCTGGAGCGGGGCAGCGAGCTGCACCTGTTCGAGGGCTTGCCGCCCACCTGGGCGAAGCCGGGGGCGGTCACACGCGTCGACGGCGTGCTCACCGAGTTCGGCCCGATCTCCTTCGAGCTCCGCGTGGCCGACGACGGCTCCCGCGCCACCCTCAAGCTCGACCCGCCGCGGCGAAACCCGGCAAGCAAGGTCGTCGTCCATCTCGCCGGATGGTCGGGCCGCGAAGGGACGATCGAGCTGTCCGGCACAGGCACGATCGAGCAAGACGTCCCGCTGCATCCACACGAGCGATGAGCCTTCGAGAGCCGCTTGCGGCATTGCACAGCGCGGCGGCCCACAGTCCAACCGCCGGTCGCTTGACCCGGCGCGGCTGCCCGGGTAATCTCTCACCAAATCGTGCGGCCGGCCGGTGCGCCGCAACATGACCATGGAACTCTCCGTCGCGGTACTGCTATGCACGGCATCACGCTCATCGATTGGCTGGTGATCTGCGTCTACCTGGTGGGGATCACGCTGATCGGCGTCTGGACGGTTCGGATGGTGAAGAGCGCCGCCACGTTCTTCATCAGCGAGCGGAAGTTCGGCAGCCTGATGATGATCTTCTTCAACTTCGGCACGGGCACGCATTCCGACCAGGCGGTGGGCGTGTCGGCCAAGGCGTACCGGGCCGGGGCGTCGGGCATGTGGTACCAGCTCCTGTGGATCTTCTCCACGCCCTTGTACTGGGTGATCGCCCCGCTGTTCCGCCGGATGCGGGCGGTGACCACGTCCGACTATTTCGAGGCCCGATTCGACCGGGGCGTGGCCGTGCTCTACGCCGTGGTGGCGATCTTGCAGCTCACCGTCAACATCGGGGTGATGCTCAAGGGCTCCAGCGCGATGATCACGGCCGTCTCCGGCGGCGCGATCCCCGCCTTCTATGCCATCTTGGGCATGAGCGTGATGTTCGTGATCTATGGCGTTGCCGGCGGGCTCAGTGCCGCGATCATTACCGATTTCATCCAGGGGATTCTGACGATCGTGCTCTCGTTCCTCATTCTCCCCTTCGCCCTGGCGGCCGTGGGGGGAATGACCGGCCTGCGCGCGGCGATCCACGACCCCGGCATGTTCCAGGTCGTCTCCACGGGCGGGGAGATCACGGCCTTCTACATCGCGATCATCTCCTTGAACGGCCTGGTCGGCTACGGCACTCAGCCGCACACCATGAGCCTGTGCGCCGCGGGCAGGACGGAGATGCAAGCGCGGGTGGGAATGACTTGCGGGATGTTCATCAAGCGGTTCTGCACGGTGGCCTGGGTGCTGACCGGCCTGTGCGCCGTGGCCCTCTACATGGATCAAGCCCGGATCCCCGAGTCGGAGATCGACCACGTCTACGGACTGATGGCCCGCGATCTCTTGCCCGGGATCGCGCCCGGGCTGGTCGGCCTGTTCATCGCCTCGATGCTGGCGGCGGTGATGAGCTCGTGCGACGCGTTCATGGTCGCCTCGTCGGCGCTGTTCACCGAGAACGTCTACCGCAAACTGATCGTACGCACGGCCAGCGACCGGCACTACATGTTCGTGGGCCGCGTGGTGTCGATCCTGGTCGTCATCGCCGGGATCTTCTTCGCCCTGCGGCTGGAGAGCGTGGTCCACGGGCTGGAGGTGTTCTGGAAGGTGTCGGCGATGATGGGGCTGGCGTTCTGGATCGGGCTGTTCTGGCGGCGAACCACGTCGGCCGGGGCTTGGGCCGGCACGCTCGCCGGGTTCGGCGCGTATCTGTTCACCGGCGTGATCAGCCTTCCTTACGGCTGGCAGCGATGGACCGATGCGGGGGGCGTCGTCCAGGTGAAGCTGTTGTATCACGACGTCTGGGACTTCAACGCCCGCTTCGCCGACAAGCTCCCCGACTTCATGCTCTGGGAGGGCAAGCTCTATCTGCCCTGGCAGATGATCATCTATCTGACCGTGGGGCTGGTCGCCCTGGTGCTGGTCAGCCTGCTCACTCGCCCCGTCTCCCAGGAGAAGCTGGAGCGATTCTACGCGTGCCTGCGCACGCCGGTCGGCCGGGACGAGCCGGAGACGCGACCGTTCGAGCTCCCGCCCGGCGTGGCGCCGGCCCCGCGGCGCGTGCTGGTCGACCTGCCCGGCTTCGAGATCCCGATGCCTACCCGGGTGAGCGTCCTCGGCGTGCTGGGAGCCGCGGGGGCCGTGGTGGCATTCATCGCCGCGGTCTATTGGATCTTCAGCCTGGGGACGTAGCGATTCCTCGGGGCCGTTGTGCCACGGCACCGGAACTTGGCCGACGTGCCCTCGGCCGTCGAACGTCCTTCGCCCGTGCGACCGGCACAGGCGTCATGTCCCTCCCAGTCGGCGGTGCGCCGGCTCCCCGTAAACTATGCTTGTGAGACGAACGCCGCCTCGAACGGCTCAGACTGAGATCGACGCCAGCAGCCAGGGAGAGACCCGTGCCAATCTTCTCGCGCAAGAGAGAGCAGGAAGTGCAGAGCTTCGTCCTCAAGGTGGTCAACAACAATTGCTCGGAGCTGGAGGCCCTCATCGAAGGACCGCGGCTGGAGGGCCGGGTGCGGCTTTGCGTGGTGGTCCTGGTGATCCCGGTCGAAAACGGCAAGCCGGTCTTCGAGCGGACGTTCGCCGCCGTGACCAAGGAGTTCTCCACCAGCGGGCTGTCGCTGGTGGTTGACAGTGCTCGCGTGCCGGAGGAGTCGATCATCGCCTTCCGCTGGGAACGGGAGATGCGATTCGTCCACGCCGAAGCCCGGCACCTCAATCCCATGGGGGCCGGCTTCCATCAGCTCGGGCTGCAACTGATCCGCATGGTCCGCCCGAGCGAGTATCCGGAGCTGGAATCCGTCACTTTCTGAGACGGTCCTCCGATCGACGCCGAATGAGCGCGGCGGGGTGGCGGCAGCGGTGGCGCGGGCATCTCGCCCGTGCTCGTCGCCATTGGCGGAATCGGGCCAGCACGGGCGAGACGCCCGTGGCACCCGGTGCCCGTGGCACCCGGTGCCCGTGGCAGCCTTCGATCTGCCAGGGGAGCTTGGCGCCCGCCAGGCATTGCAGAGCGGGCGTTACTTCACGAGAATGGTGTTTGGCCGAAATCGCGGCATTCCGCCACCGTCCGGCTCGGTCTTCCCCGCACCAGATTCGATCACGGAGCCAACAGACGACGATGAGCACCGAACTCACACGACGCGCAATGATCGCCCGCTCCGGCCTTTGGCTGGGTGCGGCCGCGGCCCCGGCGGGTGCTTCGGTGTCGGCGGCCGAAAAGCCGCGGACTCAGCCGGCATCGGAGCCCTTTGGCTACTGCCTGAACCTGGGCACGATCATGGGGCACAAGCTCTCCCTGGCCGAAGAGGTCGAGGTCGCGGCCCAGGCCGGCTGGCAGGGCGTGGAGCCGTGGATCCGCAACGTCCGCCGCTACGTCGACGAAGGCGGTTCGCTTCAGGATCTCCGGAAGCGGATCGACGATCTGGGCCTCAAGGTGGTCGGTGCGATCGGGTTCACGCGTTGGGCCGTCGATGACGACGCCCAACGGGCGGAAGGGCTGGAGCAATTCCGCGAGGAGATGGACCTGGTGGCCCAGCTCGGCGGCACGCACATCGCCGCCTCGCCGGCCGGCATCAACCGCACGCCGGGCGTGGACCTGGGGAAGGTCGCCGAGCGGTACCGGGCCCTGTTGGAGCTGGGGCGACAAGCCGGCGTGATCCCGCAATTGGAGATCTGGGGGTCCGCGCAAACGCTGGGCACCGTCGGCGAGGCGGCCTACGTCGCCTGCCGGGCCGACCACCCGGAGGCCTGCCTGCTCTTGGACGCCTTCCACATGTACCGGGGCGGGAGCGGCTTCGAGTGTCTGAAGCTCTTGAGCGGGGCCAAGATGCACGCCTTCCATGTGAACGACTATCCCGACGACCCGCCGCGGGAGGAGATCAACGACTCGCACCGCGTGTACCCCGGCGACGGCGTCTGCCCGCTTTCCTCCGTGCTGCGAACGCTTTACGACACCGGCTTCCGCGGCATGCTCTCCCTGGAGCTGTTCAACCGCGACTACTGGAAGCAGGACGCTGTGACCGTGGCGAAGACCGGGCTGGAGAAGACGCGGGCGGCGGTCGGCAAAGCCTTGGCGTAGGCACTGCGCATGAATGACTCATCCGAGATCGCACAAGTCATTCTCTGATTCCCAAGCTCCGGCTTGGGAACCCAATTCCGCGAAGCGCTGCTTCGCCGGCGGCTTGGGAGGGTATTCCGCGTGCGTGCATGCAGCCTGCCGTGCCGTCGGCGACCTACATCTGGTCGAACAGCACGCAAAGCACTTCCAGCGACTGAACCGCCCGGGAAGGATCACGGACTTCGTCCGGCTCGATCGATTCGATCCAGGTGGAGAGGGCGTAGCGGAGGTACTGTCCTTGCGACTCGGCGAGGATCTCTTCGCCCAGGTCGTCGCGGACCTGGGGCCAGAAATTCTTGAGCCGGTCCATCGCGTCGGGCTTGCCGGCGACCGCGTCGTAGACGAGGTCGTCGAGATGCTCCAGCCTTTCCAGCACGTCGGGGTCGTCCAGGTCGAGATCGTGCGAAGGGGCCGACGCCTTGCGTCTGGCGGCAGTCCGAGGGCAGCATTCCCCGGGGACACGGGCGTGGGGTTCGTGCGGCCGCTGATGGGCGCGGGACGGCGGCGACTCGGAGAGCCCGGGTTGATCGTCGCGCGTGGGGTCCGCGGAGGCGTCGTCTCGCGATGCGGCAAGCCCCCTGGGCAAGAGACGTTCGTACAGGGTCTGGCCGATCCAGGTGTCCTCGTCCGGCAGTTGGATGATGGTCGGCTCCTCGTCCGGCAGTTGGTCGAGCCACTCGCGATCTTCGGACGCACCTTCGGACGCGCGGCCATCGCCGCCGTCGGCGTCGGCTTCGTCGCCGGCAAGGGACGAGGCGTCGAGCTCCTCGAGCAGTTGCAGACCCAGAGCAGGCAAGTCCTCCGGTGCGAACTCGCATTGGCGACGCGAGAGCCGGTTGGCCAAGAACGAAGTCCGGCGCGTCCTCAATGCCCGTTGGATGAACCGTGCCCAGCTTTCCATCGGAGTGAACTCGGAAGGGACCTGGCCGGAGAAGTCCAATACGGCGACGTCGTAGAGCCGCTTCACCCGATGCCGCTCTTCCTCGTCTTCCGAAAGGGCGATCACCCGAAACGGCCGGCGCGACGAGAACTTCAGGCCCGTGGAAAACGAGAACTGCAAACGACATTCCGGCGGCAGGCAGTTGACCAGGCCGGCGATCAGGTGTTCGGCGGAAGGCCCGGCGGTGACGGCCACGGTGGCGGACGTGAGCGCCGCCTGGACCAGCGAGGCCAGCCAATCGGGCCCCGGGTTGGCGCAGAGCCGGGCCAATAGCGCTTGATCCACGACGGCCGCACGACCGGCCAACCGCAAGGGCTCCAGCCGTTCGGGCACTTTGTCGTGAAGCAGGAGCACTCCCGCGGCCAACGCCGCGCGCAATAGCGCGAAGGGATTGTTGGCAAACCGGGCGAGCGTGCTGGGCGGGACGATCAAGCATTGGGTGTAGATCCGCGCGCCGCCGCGACCACTGTATTCCCAACCCGCCGACGTGGTCCGACCCACGCAGTAGCTTCCGCCGGACAGCGGATGGAAGTTGTAGCTGACCGCGCTGGGGCTCGGCTCGAGCAAGGCATTGTGGGAAGGGCCCCACACGGCGAGCTCCCGGGCATCGGCCTCCGAGACGCCCGGGCTGGTGGCCACCACTTGATACCCGGCCGAGCGATCCGTCTCGGCGGACGTGAAGACGGCTTGTTCGATCCAGTCCATGTTGGCCCTTAGATCGGGGGGGGCTGCTTAGCAATCAAGAGGGACAAATCGGTCGGTGGCGTCTTCTGGAACTCTAGCTCCTTCGAGCATGACGGGCCGCTCGGAATCTCCTCACCGCCGACCGCCCGGACCCAGCTTCGAGAGCAACCATTCGAACGGCTCGACAATGCCGTGGGGCTCGATCCTCAGCGGCACGTGCATGCGGCCGTTGTCGAGGGAGCGGCGATATGCACACGCCCCGGCCACGCCGGCGGCAAAGAACCGGTATTGCCGGAACCGCTCCTCACACTGCTGCCAGAGTCCGGAGGCGTGGGTTTGGGCAAACGCCGTCGGATCCTTGGCACACTGCTCACACTGGTCGACCTTGGTGAAGATCAGGGCCACGGGCTTCTTCGACCATCCCCGCTTGACATCGTCGCCCAACTCTCCCAGGTAGCTGATCAGCTTCATGGTGAAGAACTCCTGGCTCTGGCCGCTCTCCTTGAGCTTGACCGCGTCGATCAAGACCATGGCCCCCACGCATTTCTGCAAGAACGCCCGAATCACCCGGAACGTGTTGGGATGGTCGACCTCCTGCAAAACGGCCTCGCCGGCCATGTCGGGCATGATCAATTCCATCGGCTGTCGGTGCTTGGGCCGACGGATCTGGCAGTGGACCCAGTTCCAGCGGTCCGGCTCGTTGGGCGTCTTCTCGGGGAACTCGCAGCGGCCCAGGGCGGCCAGCGTGGTCTGCTGGAGCGTGATGGAGAACGCCCCCCGGGCCAGAAGCTGGACGTGCTTTGACCGACGGGAGAGCATGTCCATCAACATGCCCAGGTAGACCGTCTTTCCCACGCCGCTGGCTCCCACGGTGGCCACCATCCGGGGAAACAGCTTCTGGCTGTTCGCCTGATGCGCAAGGGCCATCGGGGCCGAGCAGTAGCGGCAGTACTCGGCGTCGAAGTTGTTTTGCCCCTCGCAGACGTAGCAGGGGATCGGGACGGCGTATTCGACGAGCCGGGCCGATTCCAGGGGGACGATGACGCCTTTGGTCATACCTGCACCTCCTCGATCGATGCACTCTCCAGTTCCGCCGGGACGGCGAAGTCGTCCGTGGGCCGGGCGAGCATCAGGTCGCAAGCCCCCACGGCGCAGCGGAAGCCGACGTTCCGTTTTCGAGCGATCGCCGTCTCGCCGCTTTGGAATTGGCACGTGGCCTGGTTGTCGAAGTACGTGTCGAACGCGCCGCCGCGGACGCTCTTCATCGGGATTTCCAATACCAGGTCCCGATGAAAAGGATCAACCGGTTCAAAGTCCCCTCGCGTCCATTCCCATACGTTGCCGATCAACTGGTACACCCCGCCCACGCTGACTCCGTCGGCAAACTCGTGGACCGGCACCGTTCCGCCCGGCCCCGAGCCCCATAGGTTGACGCGAGAGCGCTCCATAGAATCGCCCCAGGGGTACTTGCGTTGCACACGGGTGCTGGGCGAGAGACACACGGGCCAGCTCCCCGCCTTCACCCACTCGGCATCCGTAAGCAGCCGCTTCCCCACCCATCGAGCGTAGGCGACCGCTTCGTACCAGCTCACGCCGACGACCGGATGGTCCTCCAGCCCGTTCGGGTAGCATCCGTCTCGCCAGAAGCGGGGGCCCGGCTGGCCGGTCTGGTCGACGAAGTCGAGAACCGCCGGCCAGATCCTCTCGTCCCACATCGCGATCTGCTGGTAACCGCCGCCGGCCACAAAATCATAGAACTGACGGTTCGTCACCGGATAACGATCGAGGAAAAAGTGCTCCACCCGGATCACCCGGCCTTCACAAGCGGCAATCTCCTCCTCTTCCAGTTGGCCGTCGTCGAGGGCTTCGTCGATCCGTCCCAGCACGACTTCGCCGTCCGGGACCAGAGCCATCCCTTCTTGCAGGGCGGTCACGGCCCGGTCCAACTGCTCGTCGCTCAGCGTCACGGCGATCTGAGGACGCAACAACAGCGCATAGCGCCCGTGCGCCAGCATCCGCTCGACCAGGGCATCGACGTCGCTCGGGTCGGCCGGCTCCATACGGGTTTTCACCGTAGCCGGGTTGGCCGCAGGCTTAGGGTCGGGTGGCGGGGCTTCGGGCGGCCGATTGTGGGGGCAAAGGCCACAGGAGGCCCATTCGAGCAGCACGTAGCCAAGTCCGACGCCCCCCCCCGCGGCCAGCGGCGGATAGGCCCAACGCCAACCGAGGCCCAGAATCACCCCCGAGGCCGCCCCGATCGCCCCCATGATGATCGTCCTTCGGCTCACCCGCATCGTTCTCTCCGATCTGGTCAATTGCCCTACGCGCTTTCTTTTCTTCTTCGGACGATGTCCTTTTGAAGCATCTCGAATTGGGCCATCACCGAGCCCAGGACGGGATCGCCGTTCGGCCTGGTGGCGGCAACTTCGTCCGGCGACTTCCCGGTCGTTCGGCGCGGCGCGACGCGCGTGGGCAGTGCCTCCGCGGCCGCGGGATGCTCGAGCCCGCGCGACGAAAGGGTCTCCAGCAGCCGTCGCATCCGCTTCAGCTCTTGGCCCCACTGCTGTCGCTCGTCGGCCATTTGCTGCTGCTGTTGGGCAAGCGTTTCGGCCATCTCGGCCGCCCGGTTGCGGACCATGTCCAGCTCGCTCTCCAGGACCACGCGTTCCTGATCCCGTTCGGCACGCTCCTGCTCCAGCGCGTGGAGCCGCTCTTGGAGCTTTGGGTCCGGTTGCGGCCCAGGGCGATCGGCGCCGCCGTGGTCCAGGCGCTCGCGAGACCGCTCGATTTCCCGCCGGGCCTCGGTCAACTCGGTCCTCGTACTGGAAAGCTCGTCGGCGACTTGGGCCAGGCGATCGCTTTGCCTCTGGGACTCCTTCAGGGCGGTCTGCAACGCGGATCGCTCACGCCCGGCCTCTTCCAGCATCTTGAGAAGCTGTCCGTTGGCCTCCGCGCCGGCCGCGGCGACCTGGCCGCGTTCGTGCTCGATTTGGCTTCGCCTCTCGTCGACTTCCTTCCAGGCTTGTTCCCGCTCGGCGGCGATCGCGGCCCGCTCGGCCTCCAAGCGCGCGGATCGCCGTTGGAACTCGGATTCGGTCTGCGCGCGCTCAAGGCTCCATGCCTGGCGCTGTCGCACCAGCCTGCTGGAGAGCGCGTCGAGCTCGGCGAAGACCACGGAGAAGAACTTGCAGAATTCCTCCTGGCTTGCGCAAGTCTCGGCCAGAGATTCGCGCAGCCCGTCGGTCTCGACGAGTTGAATGGACGGTTCGGCAGACAAGGTTGCTTACATCAAGGGTGCTTCAGACGGACCGCGTCTCCAGGCCGAATGGCCGTGGGCGCCCGCTCGGCCGGTCTCGAAGGATTGCCCCCCGCGAGACCGGCGGATGCGGGGTCCACCCGGCGGAAGCAAGTGTCGCGCCGGGCGTTTTTTCCACAGGGTGGGCGATCAGACAGGGGCCCACCCACGTAGCTAGCCAAAGTCTACGTCAGGTCCGGCCTTGGGGCAAATCGGATAAGACCGTTCCTAGGGCCCGGGCGGATCGACGCCGTCCCCGCGGCGCCACGCTCGGTCGGTTGAGGCCGGAATCGCACCTTGCCGGCCACGGAATCGCCCCGATTCGTTTCCCAAAAGAAACGTGTTGTCGATTGACAACGCCCGCCGCCGCCCAGTCCGTACCGAGCGGAATCTTGACGCCACGCCTTGCACATGCGACGGTTCCGACTATCGTGACGGTTGGGGTCGGCCGAAAAACAACTTCCCGACTTCAGTAGCAGCCCACACGCCGTGTGCCGTCCGCCGGTTACGTCACACGCCGTGTGCCTACTACTCCGCAAATGGAGACCTGGCAGAGGGAGTCATCCGATGATCAAGCTGAAGCTGATGACGGCGATGCTCGCTTCGCTCCTGCTTTCCTTGACGGCGGCCGGCTCGTCGCTCCCGGCCGACGACCTGCGCGTCGGCGCCGCCGCCGCCGGGCTGGTGGCCGACGACTCGATGGTCATCGCCGGAGGCATCCATCCGCGCTTCGTCAAGGGGCAGGAGGGGAAGCTCCGAGCCGTGGCCGTGGTGCTCGAAAAGCCGGGCTCCGCGAAGCTGGCGATCGTCGCCTGCGACGTCCTGATGATGACGCGAGACCAGTTGGACCCCGTGGCCCAACGGATCGAGCGGACTTGCGGCATCCCGGCGTCCCACGTGATGATCCACTGCACCCACACGCACCATGCCCCGAGCACCATGCGCGTGCACGGCTACGATCGCGACGAGGTCTTCTCGAAGCGCGTGCAAGAGGGAATCGTCAAGGCCGTCACCGAGGCCAACGCCAAGCTCTCACAAGCCACGTTCCATTTTCACGAAGGCGAGGAGAAGACGGTCGGGCAGAACAGCCGGCTCCTGCTCGGCGACGGAAAGATCCACTGGACCGGGCCCCGCGACGACGCCGTCCGGCCTACCGGTCCGTTCGACCCGGAGCTGCCCGTGCTCGCCTTCGGCGATCCGGCGGGCGACCTGAAGGCCCTGCTCTTCAACCACTCGACCCACACGATCGGGGCCGTCACGGGCAACTTCCGATCCCCGGGGTTCTATGGCCTGGTCGCGCAGCAGTTGGAGACCGAGCTGGGCGGCACGGCCCTCTTCATGGAAGGGGCCTCCGGCTCCACGCACCGGCTCGACGTCGCCCCCGGCGAGGCCCTCACGCGAATCAAGCAAGCCGTGCTCGACGCCCTGGCCCGGGCCGAGCCGCACGAGGTCGATCGGCTGGCCGCCATCAAGCGGCCCTTCACGTTCAAGGTCCGCACGTTCGACGAGGCGGCCGAGGATCAGGCCGTCTCGGAATACTGCAAGAAGCGGATCGGCCCACGGGCCGAGTCGGTCATCGCCGTCTTCCGCGAAATGCGCAAACTGTTGGCGCCCCAGCAGGGCCAAGAGCGGACGACCTGGGTCCAGGTGGTGCTCATCGGCGACGTGGCCATCGTGGGCGTACCCGCCGAGTTCTTCACCCAGCTCGGCGTCGATATCAAGCGCCGCTCGCCCCTGCCCAACACCTACGTCGCCGAGCTCTCCAACGACTGGATCGGCTACCTCCCCGACCGCGAAGCCCACAAGCTGGGCGGCTACCAGGTCTGGACCGGCCTGCACAGCTACGCCGAGCCGGGCACCGGCGAACGGATCGTCGATCAGGCCGTCGAGATGCTCGAAGAGCTGGCCCCGTAGTCTCGCCCGGAGCTGCCACGCGCAAGTCACCCTGGCAGACCGTCACCTGGCTTGCGGGCCCGTCGAAAACGGGGGCGTGCGGGCCGGGGACGAGGGGACCCCCGGCTTGGGAAGCGGCTCCCCGAGTTTGGCGATCTCCGCCATCCGCTGCTCGACCTTCGATTTCACCAGCCCGGTGATCGGCCGGACTCGGACTTGCCCGTACCAATAGCCCGCTCGCAGCAGGAGAGATGCCTTCTCGCGATCCTCCCTCGTCTCAGCCAGGTCCCACCAGCCGTCGCCCAAGGCGACCTGGGCGTCTATCGAAGCGGGCGCTTCCAGCTCCTTGACCGCCAGCGCCTTCAACTCCGCATCGCTCCCCAAGGCCAGCATCGGAATGCCTCGCTCCCAATCCCCTTGGACGAAGCACACGTGCCGGCCCGCGGCAAGGTTCGCCGCGGCGTTCGTCGGCTCCTCCTCCAACCGGGCCACCGCCTTCTCATACAGGGCGGTCGCTCCCTTGGCCTCCTCGATCTCCTCCATGCGGGCGGTGATCTCTTTGACCAGCTTGTACTCTCGCGCGCCTTGAGCCGCCTTCCGGGCGATATCGCCGAGCCGGATCGCCGCCTCGAGATTCTCTTCCTCCACCGCCGCGTCGACCAGCGAAAACGCCTCCTTGGCGAGCGGCCGGCGCTGCGTCGCGAGCTTCGCCGCCTCGGCGACCGCGCTGAGGCACTGGACCTTCGTTTCCATCGGATCGATCTCGAACGCCCGGGTCATGCGATCGGCCGCCTCGAGGGCGGTCTGGGCGTCGGCGGCTTCAGCGGCCACCTGTTGGGCGTTCCGCAAGAGCACGAAGTAACCCGCCGGCTCGTTTCTGATCTTGGCCGCCTCGCCCAGCAGCTTTCGGGCCAAGGCAAGCCGCTCCTCGGCCGTTTTGGCCGCTTCTCGCTGTTCGCCATAGACCTCCTCGAAGAGCTTCTCGGCTTCCGCCCGCGCTTCGGCGTCCGGCACCGGTGGCCGCAGCGGGCCGGCTCTCCGCCTCGACCGGCCCGAGGCGCCCGGACCTCGGACAACGCTTGCCGGTGTCGATCGCCCCCCCAGCGGCTCGATCTCCAACTTGCTGATGCGGAGCACCACGCCCGCCCACGTCCCCACCGCCAGCCGGTTCTGCGGGACGTTGGGCCAATAGCGCTTATCCAGGGAGAGCCGTTCCGGATCGCCGGTCCAGTCGATGATCGTCTCCCCGTCGCAGGTGACCCGGACGCCCAACCGGCGCACGGAGCAGACGATCGTGCACGGCTCCCCTTCGCGGAAGACGATGCCTTGACGCCTGGTCTCGTTGCGATCCGCGCCCACTCCGTCGACAAGGCTCAAGCCATTCCACTTCTTTCCGTAGCCTTCCAGCACGACCATCGTCTGGCGCCCGCCCACCACCAGGCCGAGATTCAGACCCGCGCTGCCCGAAATCCGCTCTGCGGCAACGGTCAAGCGATACTCCCGCGGTACGTCATAGGGGATGAATAGGGTGGCCAGTGACTCCTTGGGAGAGATCAGATCGGATCCCTCGGACGTCCATTGACCTCGAAGCCCGTGACGAGCCGGATCGATGACCTTCAACAGGTCGACCATCTTCGGCGGCTCCTCGCCCGATGCGTCCCCTGGTGCCGGCCCCTCCGTGGGCGCAGGCTCACCCGGCGGCTCGACCGCGGGGGCCGCTTCCGGTTGCGGGGCCGCGGCGGACGGCCCGACTTCCTTGGCCTCCTCCGCACCCGCACGAGGCGGGCCGGGGGGAGCCGGGGCGGCAGCGTCCTCTGCCGGGCGCGGCTGGCCGGTCGTGTCTGGGGTATCGGGTTGGCCGGTGCGAGGCCGGTCGTCCGGCAGTTTCCCCTCGAGCGCAGAGCGCCGCATCGCAAGGAACCGGCTCTTGCCCGATGGCGACGGCGCCTCAGGCGTCTCCGCTTCCGGCGCGGCCTCCGCCCCCGGCGACCCTCCACCGCTCCCGCTCGAATCCGTCCCCGAGCAACCCACCGACCAGCCGGCCAGGAGCACGAGCGCTGCCAGCCTCCACGGCCTCAGGATCGTCATCGTCTGCCTCCCGGAGAACCGACTCGACGCCACCCCAACGCACGGGCCAAGACGAGCCCAATTCAGCTTGACAGCTCGGGCCGTGTCTGACAAGCCCTTCGCCCGGCCCTGGCGACGGCCTCATCAAACGAACGGCCCTTCGGGTTGGGCACCGGCTGATGCCGCTCCATCTCCCTCGCCCCGCTGCCCCGCTTCTTTGGGCGAAATGAGTTCCCCAGCCCGAACCCGGGCGTCCCGCGCTGGAGGCCCGGCCGGCGACCGAAGTTGGAAACACTCCCACCCCGTCCGAAAACGGCCTTGCGGCTCGGCGCAAACATGGTAAGCTCAACACGTTAGGCCGAAAACCGGGCGTGCGAACCCGTCCCAAAAGGCCCGTCCAAGTGTCCAACAATGGCCCCGGCCACCAATTGCAAGTCGTTGCCGTGAAACGAGTTACGTCGACATCAATTGTTGGTCAGGAATTTCGAGTCTGGCCCGAAAATGCAAGTCCTTTTCACCACACACGTTGCGCCCTGCGCCCGTCCAAAAAGGGCGTTTCGCCCAGTACCTGGCGTGCGCGCAGGTGGCCTGCGACCATGTAGCACCTGCGCTGGAACCCCAGCGCATTCACCATGGAACCCCAGCGCACTACCCCTCGGGCCCCAGCGCACTTGCGCGCCCTGTTAATTGGGCGTGACGCCGCAACAAGCGACCAAGCCGGCCGCGCGTGGCGGGGTGAGCAGGGGCGGATATTCTTCCGCAGCAGCGTGGACGGTCACGCCGGGTGCCACTGCTGGCTTGTCCAGCAGTGCCCCACGTATGAACACTGTGGAGACGAAGCACTGCCAGACAAGCTGGCAGTGCCACCCGCACGGCCTTTCGCTCGCCACCAAGCCGAGCTACAATCGTTCGCGTTCGGGTACTACTGGCTACGCCGGGTGCCACTGCTGGCTTGTCCAGCAGTGCCCCACGTATGAACACTGTGGAGACGAAGCACTGCCAGACAAGCTGGCAGTGCCACCCGCCGCAGCAGCGTGGACGGTCACGGCGTGGTGGTCGGTCACTCGGGGGTCGATCTGCCGGGCCGGGGCGGGTGGCAGGGACTTTCGCTCGGCAATGAGTCAAACTAGAATCGTTCACGTCGGGGCATGGGCTGCACGGGCGATCGCACAGGCCCGGCTACGCCACGGACCGGGAGATCGGCCGGCTGGTGTACGAGCGGTGCGGGCTTTCGGACGAGGAGATCGCCGTCGTCGAGCAGGCGTAGGGTGCGTGAAACGCACCATATTTGCCCTGCCCGAAAATAATGGTGCGTTTCACGCACCCTACGCGTGTTGGCGGGCTCGACTATTTGCCCGGGCCCGACTCGTTGAGCCAGACGTCGACGCGCTGGTGCTTTTGGAAGTCTTTTTGGAGGACGTCGAGGTCGCCGTCGCCGTCGAGGTCGCCGAGCTTGCCTTCGTGGGTGCCGATGCCGGTGGAGACGATCTGGGTGACGAAGCGGCCGCGGCCGTCGCCGTAGAGGACCATCTGGCGGCACTTCTCGCCCGCGCCCGGGTCGAACATCTCGGCGGCGTAGACGTCCGGGTGGCCGTCGCCGTTGAGGTCGGCGGCCTGGAGGGTGTGGCCGTGGTCGACGCGGTCGACGAGCGTGTGCTTCCCCCAGGCGCCCTCTTTCCACTCGTAGAGGTTGAGCGGGCCGACGCCGTCGCCGGAGTTCAAGACGATCTCGGGGCGCCCGCCCTCCACAAAATCGGCGACGGCCGATCGCGACGTGCCGTACCGGGCGTCGATCACCTCGGGCTTGAACTTCTTGTCGCCCGTGTGTTTGAACCACATGCCGCCGCCGATCAGGTCGACGGGGCCGTCGCCGTCGACGTCGCCCTGGGCCAGGCCCTCGTACTTGAGCTCCTTGGGCCACGACCAGATCTCGTGGAGCGACCAGCTCTCTTTGCGCCGGGGGTCGTCGGGGACGTCGGCGAGGAGGAGCTTGCGGGCACGCTGGTTCCAGAAGACGAGCTCGGGCCGGCCGTCGCCGTCGAAGTCGCCGAAGATCTGGTCGTGGTGCTGTTTCTGGCCGGAGTCCTTGATCGTGTGCCGGGGCCAGGGGACGCGGGGGTCGAGCCGGGGGTAGGGGTTCTCCCACCACCACACCTCGTTGGTCGCCCAGCTTCCGCCGTGGACGATATCCAAGTCGCCGTCGCCGTCGATATCGCAGAAGTCGCCGCCCGCCTCGATGTGGCTCTCGCGGTCGTCGACGAGGTATCGCTGCCAGGAGTTGCCGGCGCGGCGGAACCAGACCATGCTCGGGGTGCTCCAGCCGGCGATGACGAAGTCGTCGGCCCCGTCCCTGTCGATATCGAACACCAGCGCGGCCGACTGCCGGCCGACCTCGGGCTTGGGGATCTCGCCCTGCTGGCTGCTGAGATGCCTCCAGCGCACGGGCTCCTGGGCCCAGGCGGCCGGCGGCGCGGCGGCGAGTCCGTACAAAAACCCCATCACCAGAACGCTGCTCACTCGAACGGGATGGCTCATCGTCGGTCTCCGCCGGGAGGTTCCTCGGGGTTCGGTTCGCCAGGATCGCGGGATAGCCGTTGGTCGTCCCTCGCGGTTGCCGGCGCGACCATCGGTCGCAGCCTTGTGGCAAGGTCCTTGACGCGGCGTGGGACGTGGTCCATCGTATCTCCCGGGGCTCCGGGGTCAACACCGTCCGGTGCCGCGGCCCTTTGGGCCCCCTGCCGGGAAGGAGAAACGAGACCATGCGTGCCATCGCGATTGTCATCGGCTTGATGCTTGCCGTTCACGCTCCCGCGGCGACGGGCGCGGTCGAAACGGAATACGACCTGGTCGTCGTGGGGGCCACGCCGGGCGGGATCGCCTGCGCGGTCCGGGCGGCGCGGGAGGGGCTGGACGTCCTGCTGGTCAGCCACACGCAGCATCTCGGCGGCCTGCCGGCCAGCGGGTTGGGCGTGTGGGACACGCTCTACGAGGGCCGCCGCGCCCCGGTCTACGACGAGCTGCGGTGGGGCATTTTTGACGACTACCGCCGCCGCTATGGGGAGGATTCAGCCCAGTATCGCGAATGCCTCCCGGGGCCGAGCGGGCACACCAACGGCAAGTTCGAGGCGCACGTGTTCGAGCGAGTTGCCACGGCGATGGTCGACCGGGAGGCCAACGTCGCCGTGCTCAAGGGGTTCTATCCGGCGGAGGCAGAGCGCGAAGGGGCCCTGGTCCGCGCCGTCACGCTCCGCGAGACGGACGGAACGAAGACGCTCCGCGTGAGGGCCAAGGTGTTCGCCGATTGCACCTACGAGGGCGACCTGGCCGCCGTCTGCAAGGCGCCGTATCGCGTGGGACGCGAGTCCCGCGAGGAGCACGGCGAGCCGCACGCCGGGCGAGTCTTCCTGCGCCCCGCCAAAGGCCGGGGCCCCGAGTCGGAGGCGTCGTCACGAGCCGCAACGCTGCGGGCCGGGTTGACGTTGCGGCGGTTCGTCGGACGGCAGGAGGTGCTTTTGCCGGAGAGCACGGGCGAGGGGGACGGCGCGGTCCAGGCGTACAACTACCGGACGATCCTCTCCTCCGATCCCGCCAACCGGATCCTGCCCGAGAAGCCGGACGATTACGACCCGGCCTACCTTCGCACCCTCGAGTACGGTTCCATCGTTCGCCCCATCCCCAACCGGAAGATCGGCTGGAATCGCCCGCAACTGGTCGGCCCGCACCAGCCGTACGTGGAAGGAAGCTGGGCGACGCGCCGGCGGGCGATGGACCAACACTGGGAGGCCACGCTGGCGCTGCTCTACTTCCTCCAGAACGATCCTTCCGTGCCGGCGGAGAAGCGGGAGTTCTGGGGGCGGTACGGGCTGGCCCGAGACGAGTTCGCCGACCACGGTCACCGGCCGTACGAGATCTACGTGCGCGAGGCCCGCCGGATCGTGGGCCGCTACGTGTTCACCGAGCACGACGCGATGCTGGCCCCGGGGCTCGCCCGGACGCCCGTGCATGGCGACAGCATCGGCGTCACGGAGTGGTACCTGGACACGCACGCGTGCCACGCGGATCGGGTGCGCGGCAGCCTGCACGAGGGAAAGATGATGCTGCACGAGGAGACGTGGCCCGGCCAGGTGCCCTATCGCTGCCTGCTGCCGCGGGGGCTGGACAATCTGCTCGTGCCGGTGTGTCTCTCGTCGAGCCACGTGGCGTGGGGGACGATTCGACTGGAGCCGACGTGGATGAACGTCGCGGAGTCGGCCGGGTACGCGGCGGCCCTGGCGGTCGAGACGAGCACGCCGCCGGCCCGGATCGACGTGGATCGCCTGCTGCGAAGGCTGGCCGACGGCCGCGTGATGATCGCGCTGTTCAACGACGTGGACGTAGCGGGCGACGAGCCCTGGGTGCCGGCCGTCGAGTACCTGGGCACGAAGGGCTTCTTCGCATCGTACGACGCGACGCCGAGCGAGCCGTTGACCGAAACGGTTGCCCGATGCTGGTCGTCGGGTCTGGCCGCGATCCTGGCCGGCACGGCCGAGCCCAACGAGCTGGCGTCGTCGTTGTGCCGGGAGGCGGCCGGCGACCGCTCACCCGCCGCGACCTGGGCCGGGTTCCGCTCGATCCTCCGCGAGCGTTTGGCCGCGCGGGCGGCGGCGCTTGAATCTCTCGAAGCGGTGGCAAAGCGGCTTGCGCTTCGCGACTCGGCAGCGCCCACGCGGGCCGAGGCGTGCCGGCTCCTCTACGAGGTGCGGAAGGCGGTTGACAAGGCGGCGGCCTGCGAGTGACCACGGCCGGACGCGGCTACGCCTCCTTCCCCCTCGCCGTGCAACGCAGAGCACGCGCCCGGCCACGAGCAGAGCGATCCGCTGCCGGGGCATTTCCTGCGTTTCTCGATCGACATGGGCCTGAATCGAACGGGCGGCTTGCCCGGGGGGCGTGCGTCGGCGCGGTTTTGGCTTGAACCGCCGAGGGATCGCAGCTAGAACGTAGCCTGACAATCCCGCCCGGTTGCTCAGCGGAACCGTCCGCTCGGCAGGGCGAGCGTGCTGCAAGGAGAAGTGCATGGCGAGGCTGCGTACGACGGCCGTGGTCCCTCTGGGGACGACGCTCTTGGCGATCGGCACGCTGGCGGTCTGTCTTGCGCAGCGTGCCCCGGCCGAGCCCACGGTCGAACAGGCGTTCTACTGGTGGCAGGACGAGATCCGCGAGGCGAGTTTCGCGGTGAGCAAGGCGCAGACCGGTCGAGCGGCGCAGTGGCCGCAAATGAGCGTGCCGGCCGGCGCGGCGACGCTGCCCTTGGGCCGGGCGACCGGGCCCATCGAGGCGGACGGGCGCCTGGAGGAAGAAGCCTGGCAACACGCGACCCGCTTTCCGGTCGGCCCGGTGTTCGACGCGTGGCGGGCCGGCCCGTTCATGCTCGAAGTGAGCGCCTGCCGCGACGACGCGAACGTCTACCTGGCCATCCGGTCGCCTCGCGACCTGGCGGGGCTTGGGGGACTCACCCCGGACGCCGCGCTGTTTACCGTCGGCAAGCAAGCGTACCACGTCGGCCCGGGCGGCGGGCTTCCGCAGCAGGCCGTGGGGCAGGCCGGCGAAGGCCAAGTGATCGAGCTGGCCTTGCCGATCGAGGATCCGGCCTTGTCCAACACGGGCGAGGTGGCGATGACGTTCGCCGTGGAGACGGTTCGTCGCGTCGAGGGGAAGCTACCGCCCGAGCTGGCCTCGCTGGGCCTCGATCGGTTGGCCGCGCCGGGCGACAGCCGCGACTTCCGCAAGCCGACGCTGTGGCTTGCGCCGATTTCCGTCCGCTTGATCCCCGCCGAAGCGACCGCACGGCTCTCGCCCACGGTCGTCGGCCCGACCGAGATGCGGCTCGCCTGGCAGGTCGCCGAGCCCGGCAAGGAGCCGGTCGCGGGTGAGACGCCGTTGACCGCCGCGCAGGGCGGTTCCGTCTATCCTTATTCCTGGGAGACGACGAGCGAGGGCAAGGAGTTTTCCGCCCAAGGCTTCTTGTATGGGGAGTCGGTTTCGGCGATCCTGTCCGGCGCGCGGAAGATGACCGAGCGCTGCGCGGCGCTGGGGTCGGCCAAGCTGAGCGAGGCCCCGTCGGAAGGGGCGATCGCCGCGTTGGAATCCGAGGCGAAAGCCGTCTCGCCGCAGGATCGCAAGGCATGGCGCGACCTGTACTGCCGCGCCCGGGAGCTTCGGGCGCAAGCGCACCTGAGCATGCTCGACGCGCCGCTCGTGTTCGTCAAGCAGCATCCGTACTTTGCCGCTCACATCTACGACGACTACTATACCTGGTATCCCGGCGGCGGGATCTACGTGCTCCGCGAGCCGCACCGGCAGGGGGCGGACCGCGACGTCCGCGCGATCATCGACCCGTCGACCAACGAGACGCTCGGCGAGGGCGTCTACCGCGATCCGGAGCTGTCGTGGGACGCGGGACGCCTGGTGTTCGCCCACAAGCCCGCCGCGGAGGCGACGACGAGCATCTACGAGATCGGGATCGACGGGCGGGGCCTGAAGCGTCTGACGGCCAGCGACGAGTACTGCGACATCACGCCGGCCTACCTGCCCGACGACCGCATCGTGTTCACGTCGACGCGTCCGAAGGCGTTGGTTCCGTGCTTCAACTCGGGCGTGGACACGCTGCACGCGATGAGCGCCGACGGGAGCGGGATCCAAAGCATTTCGTCGAACATCGTCACCGAGTTCGACCCGGCGATCCTGCCCGACGGCCGGATCCTCTACGGCCGCTGGGAGTACGTCGACAAGACGGCGCTCTACATGCAGAGCCTGTGGACGATGTCGCCGGACGGGCGCATGGAGGAAGCCCTGTTCGGCAACAACCTGGCCAGGCCGACGGCGATTCTCGACGCCCGGCCCGTGCCGGGGGCCCCGATGGTCGTCGCCTCGCTGACGCCGCACAACGGCCAGGCCGTGGGGGCCATCGGCATGATCGACACGACCATGGACAAGAACGACCTGGCGGCCGTGTTCAACTTCACGCCGGAGTACCCGGTGGAAATGGATCAGGGTTTGCGCTCGGGGCCGTGCGACCCGTGGGCGCTCTCGGCGGACGACGTGCTGGTGAGCAACAACGCGATCGGGGCCCTGGGGATCATCGAGCTGGTGGATCGCTTTGGGAACCGGGAGCTGGTGCACGGCGATCCGGAGATCTCCTGCTACGCCCCGATGCTCGTCAAGCCGCAGAAGCGACCGCCCGTGGTCAGCCCGCAGACCGAACCGGACGAGCCGGGCCGGTTCCTGCTCACCGACGTATATCAGGGCCTCCCGGGCGTGGAGCGGGGAACGATCAAGCGGCTCCGCATCGTGGAAGAGACCGCCCGCACCAGCGGCATTCCGCCCGGAGGTCGCTGGTGGAATCAAGCCTTTCTGGTGAGCTGGCAGGGGGCGTACATCGTCAAGAACATCCTCGGCACGGTGCCGGTCCGGGAAGACGGCTCGGCCTATTTCGAGGTGCCGCCGGGCCGGGCGATCTACTTCGAGGTGCTGGACGACCAGGGGCGCGAGATCCAGCGGATGCGGACGTACGCGCAGGCCGTGCCCGGCGTGACGCGGTCGTGCATCGGTTGCCACGAGTACAAGAAGTCGGCCGCCGTGGGCGCCCGTCCGCCCTTGGCCATGCTCGGCCGGCCCGCCAGGCCGGAGCCCGAGTCGTGGGGCAGCGGCTTCGTCGACTACCCGACCATGGTCCAGCCGATCCTCGACAAGCACTGCGTCCGCTGTCACGGCGGCGAGGAGGGCATGGGCAAGGGGCTCGATTTCTCCGGCGGCTGGACCTGGGCGTTCAACATCAGCTACGAAACGCTCATCAAGCACCGGCTCACCGGCTTCCTCAACTGCCACAACTCGAGCGTGCACACCTCCGAGATCCTCGCGCCGCGGACGATCGGCTCCGGCGCGGCCCCGCTGGCCGAAATCCTCATCGAGAAGCATCCCGAGGTGTCCCGCGCCGAGCGCGACCTGGTGCTCGCCTGGATGGACACCAACTCGAACTACCACGGCACCTGGGACTACACGCCGCACGCCACCGTGGGCGCGATCCTCGCCACGCGCGGGCCGCTTGCCGCCGTGATGCTCGAGGCCGGCTGCGCGGAGTGCCACGCCCCGGGCCACGTGGGCAACGACTGGGTCAACCTGCAAACGCCCGAGTGGAGCCGGATCCTGCGGGCCCCGATGGCCGAGTCGGAAGGCGGGCCGGGGCTGGCCATGTGCCGCAAGCGCAAGGCCCAAACCGGCTATCCGCTCGTGGATCAGAGCGTCCAGCCGCCCGACCTTGTGCTCGAAAGCCGCCAGCCGGAGTGGGACCCGAGCGGCGAGGTGCTCGTTTCGATTGCCTCGACCGACGATCCGCACTACCGGGCGATGCTCGGGATCATCCGCCACGCGCGGAGCGAGGCGCTCTCGCGGCCGCGGATCGACATGCCCGGCGCGGCGATCGATCCGGGCATGTGCCGGATGCAAGTGCCGATGCCGGTGCCCGACGCGCCCCCGGCGCTGGCCGTCCGGCTGCGATCCGACCATGCCGTGGAGCTGACCTGGCCGCAGAGGGCCGACACGATCGGGCTGGAGTACGAGCTGCACCGCGGCCCGGCACCTGAATTCAAGCCCGACGAGTCGACGCGGCTCGGGCTGACCACCGCGGGCCGGTTCCTCGACCTGATTCCGCCGGTAGGGTTTCAGCACTATGCCTTGCTGGTGACGTCGGGCGCGCGCCGGAGCAAGCCGGTTTGGACGACGCTCGACGTGCCGCAACCGCCGCCGCCCGAGGCGGCCGCCAACCTCACCGCCCAATCGCTCCCCGGCGAAGTCACGCTCG
>Ga0307378_10002749_pt1 | contig 26436 bp, 15 predicted proteins | sample UN1MG_FD_202238 | JGI IMG/M metagenome (GOLD analysis project Ga0307378, IMG submission 202238) | Soil microbial communities from Risofladan, Vaasa, Finland - UN-1 | ecosystem: Environmental > Terrestrial > Soil > Coastal area > Acid sulfate soil | place: Finland: Risofladan, Vaasa | collected...
GGCGTCAGCTCGTAGTCGGCCAGGGGGTACTTGGTGCCGGTCCGGGCGTCGGTCACCACCGTGAACGGCGTCACTTCCGAGCCGGTGCCGCTGGTGGTGGGGATGGCGATCAGCTTGGCCTTTCGCCTTAGCGACGGGAAGCGGAACACCCGCTTGCGAACGTCGACGAAGCGGAGCCGGAGATCCTCGAAGCGGAGGTTGGGGTGCTCGTAGAAGAGGCACATGGCCTTGGCGGCGTCCAGCGGCGAGCCGCCGCCGAGCGCGATGATCAGGTCGGGCTCAAATCGGCGCATCGCCTCGGCGCCCTTTTCGATCGTCTCGACGGTGGGGTCCGACTTGACGTCGGAGAAGACCGAGGTGGCGATGCCCGCCTCGTGAAGGTAGGTTTCCACGCGCTCGGTCGTTCCCAGCTTCAGCGCGGAGCCGGAGCAGACGATCGGTGCCCGGCGGGCGCCCGTCTCCTTGATCTCGTGCTTGAAGAACTCGTCGAGCGAGCCGGGCTCGAAGTAGATTCTCGGCGGCACACGGAACCATCGCATGTCGACCATTCTTCTGGATACCCGCTTCAGGTTGAGTAGACGGGAAACGGTCACGTTGTCCGTGGTGATGTTTTGCCCGCCCGCCCCGCAGCCGAGGGTCAACGAGGGATGGCTGCGGTTGTAGAGCCCGCCGATCGCCCCCTGGGAGGAGGGTGAGTTGACGATGATCCGCCCGGCGCTGATCGTCTCGCCGAATTTGCGAATCGACTCGGGGTCCTGCGAGAAGATCACCGCCGTGTGGCCCAGGCCCCCGAAGTGCATCAGGTCGGTGCAGAGGTTGACGCCTTCCTCCAGCGCCCGCACCGTGTAGAAGCCGAGGATCGGGCAGAGCTTCTCCCGGGAGAGCGGATACTCTTCTCCCACGCCTTTCAGGCGGGCGATCAACGCCCGGGTGTTTTCCGGCACGGTGATCCCGGCCAGCTCGGCGATGCGCCGGGCACTCTGGCCCACGACGTTCGGAGACATGCTCTTCTTCTGCGGATCGATCGCGATCGCCTCGACCCGGGCGATCTGGTCGGGCTCGAGGAAATGGGCCCCCTGCGACTGGAATCGCCGGGCGACCGCGTCCTGGATCCTCTCGTGGACGACCACGGCCTGTTCGGAGGCGCAGATCACGCCGTTGTCGAACGTCTTGCTCATCAGCACGTCGTTCACGGCCGTGTTGACGTCGGCGCTCACGTGGATGTAGACCGGCACGTTGCCCGGGCCGACGCCGATCGCGGGCGTGCCGGAGGAATAGGCCGCCTGGACCAATCCCATTCCGCCGGTGGCCAGGATGAGGGAGACATCCGGGTGCATCATCAGGGCGCGGGTCAGCTCGCGAGACGGCTCGTCCGCTCAGCGGATGACGTAGTCGGGCGCCCCGGCCTCGAGCGCGGCCTGGTACATCGTCTTGGCCGCCTCGACGGTGCACCGAAGGGCGTTGCGCGAAGCGCTGACGATCACGGCGTTCCGCGTCTTGAGCGAGATCAGCGACTTGAACATGGTCGTCGAGGTGGGATTGGTGACCGGGATCACGGCCAGCACCACGCCCAACGGCTCGGCGAACTCGATCACCCCGGTCTCAGGGCAATCGCGCACCAGGCCCACGGTCTTGACGTCGCGGATATCGTTGTAGACGTATTCGGTGGCGAACAGGTTCTTGATCACCTTGTCCTCGAACACGCCCATCCCGGTTTCCTCGACGGCCATCCGAGCCAGCTCGATGCGTCGGGCGGCGCCGGCCTTGGCGGCCGCGTCCACGATGCGGTCGACTTCGTTCTGGCGGTACTGGGTGAAGATCGCGGCGGCCTCCCGGGCCTGCGAAACCAGTCGATCGGCCAGCTCGGCGGCGGAAGCCGTGCGTGCGTCGGACTCAGCGCGCACTGCGTCTTCGGTTGCCATCAATCACTCCCTTCGGAATCGAGGCGAGGGTGCGGGACGGAAGCCCGGTTGAAGAACGTCGAAGTCGTCTTGCGTCGGTTCCTGCGCCGGGAGAAGGGGCGTCGCTTCGGCTCCCGTCCCCGCGAACGGACCGGGTCTCCTTCTGGAATCGCGAAACGCGGTCAACACTCACTGCCAAAGCGTCCGGATCGCTTGGGCCTCGTCGTCGAAGAAGCGGAACATCGCGTCCAGCGCCGAGACTTTGAAGATCTTGTAGACCGACGGCTGCGCCCGGACCAGCGCCATCGGCTTGCCGGCCTCCTGGGCACTCTGGTAACCGGCGATGAGCATGCGAAGCCCTGAGCTGCTGATGAACTCGACGGCTTCCATGTCGATGATCACCCCGGCGGGGCTTTGCTCGAGCGCTTGCCGAAGCGCCGGAGTATCCGCGTCGGCTGCCTCCATGTCCAAGCGTCCGGACAACTGCACGACCCGAACGTCGGCGTTCAGCTCGCTGGCCTTGACGTCGACAGCCATCGCTCGATCTCCTTACTTGCGTTTGATGAGCGTGAACCGGTTGCCTTCTCGCGGGTCCCGGCAGTAGCGGACCGCGTCGGTCAATCGATCGATCAGCAGCAGTCCCATTCCCCCCGAAGCCGGATCGCGCGATCGTTTCTCGTGCGCGATCTTGGTCCCCTCTTCGGGGCCGAACGGCACCCCCCGATCCTGAATGGTGACCTCCAGCCCGTCGTCGGTGGGACGAAAGACGACCGTCATTTCCCCGTCGGCCCCGTCCGGAAAGGCGTGCCGAACGACGTTCGTGCAGGCCTCGTCGACGGCGACCTCCAGTTCCTGGCTCTGCTCCTCGCTCAAGCCCGCCCGACGGCCAAACCACCGGACCACCGTGCCGACGAGCTCGAGGTACGACGGGCGAGCTGGCACGCGCAACGTGCCGAATGAATGGGAATCGCAACCGGGCTGAGCCGTTTCGCCCCGCGCCAGGTCGTTGTCCGACTCGCTCATGCTCAGCTCACCTGTCGGCCGAAAACATCCCCTCACTCCCCTCGTTCCCAGTCTCCGCCCGGAAACAGACCGCCGCCACCAGCATCCCCTCGTTCCCAGGCTCCGCCTGGGAACGCACTAACGCGAGGCTCCGCCTCGCCCGACGGCGCCCTTGAACGGCAAGCTCTCATCGAGCATGCGATCCGCAGGCAACACAGCCAGAACCCGCACACCCCGCCCGTTCCCAGGCGGAGCCTGGGAACGAGGATGAAGCACCCCGCCGAGTCCATCCGTTCCCCGTCAGGGCCTGGCGAGAGAGCCAAACGCCCAGACCCCGAGGTTCCGTTCGCACGCGTCCCCACTTCACAAATCGGGCTGATACTACCACAGATCGCACTCGCGTCAAGCCGGTCGCTGCGTCGGCCGCGCGGTCCGCGCCGGCCGAGATCGCCTACGCGGGATTGCGGCGGAACACGACGAGCGAGATGTCGTCGCTCTGCTCGCAGCCGGCCGCATGCCGACGCACGTCCTCGAGCAGGGCCTGACCGATTCCCGCGGCCGTGTCGGCCTCCATTCGACGGAGCTGCCCGCCCACCCGCTCGTCCGAGTACAACTCGTCCTCCAAGCTCGTCGCTTCGCTGATGCCGTCGCTGAACATCAGGACCGACTCGCCGGCGGCCAAGCCCACGGTGGTCGTCGCGTAGCGGGAGTCTCTCACGATGCCCAGCGGAAACCCTCGAACGTTGCTCTCGGCCGGCTCCTCGATCGAAGAATCGGCACGGCGAAACATGGGCGACATGTGCCCCGCGTTGGCAAGCGTGACGTCGTGCGTCTGGGGGTCGATTACGCAGAGCACGAGGGTGAGAAACGTCCCGCCCGTGCTCGCGTCGCAGATCTCGTTGTTGATCCGGTGCATCGCCTCGTCGATGCGGTCCGGGCAGCTCAGCAGGGCCACTTTGCAGACGGCCGACGCCTTGGCCATCAACAGGGCGGCGGGCACGCCCTTGCCCGACACGTCGCCGAGCAGCACGGCCTGGTTTCCGTTCGGCAGCCGGATGAAGTCGTAGTAGTCGCCCCCGACCTTGCCCGCCGCCAGGTAGTACGCCCAGAAGTCGTAGCCCTCCAAGTCCGGCGTGCTGCGCGGGAGGAAGTTGCGCTGCACGTCCTGGGCGATGTCCATCTCTCGCTCCAGCTTGGCCTGCTTGAGTCGTTGCTTGTGAAGCTGGGCGTACTCCACGGAGACCGACGCCTGAGTGGCCACGCTGGCGAGAATCTGCATGTCGTCGTCCGTGAACCTGGCCCCCGGGCGCTGCGTGTCCAATTGGATCACGCCGAGCGGATTCATCTCCTGGGCCAACAGCGGCACGCACATGATCGAGCGGATCCGGAAATCGGCGATGCTTTGCGCCTGCGTGAATCGCTCGTCCACGGCCGCGTCTTCGCTGAGGATCGCCTGCCGCTGGTCCATTGCCTGGTGGACGATGGTCTTGCTGTACTGGATGCTCTCCTGCCAGTCGTGCCGATGCTTTGCCGCCCTGGGAACCAGACGGTCACCCTCGACCAGCAGCACCAGCCCCCGGTCGGCAAGCGGAAAGACCTGGAATAACCCGTCGAGCATCTTCGAGAGAAGGGCTTCCAGGTCCAACGTACGCCCCAGCGCCCGCGTGATCTGGAGGATCGCCCGCAGCTTGGCCTCGGCGTTCACCTTGAGGATTGCGTCCGGGCCGTGGCGCACGTCGAGGCTTCGCAGAATGGTCGTCGTCGATTCGCCCCGCTTCTCCGACACCTCGGGCCGATGCGAGCGGAAGACGAGCGGAACGTCGGCGATCTTGACGCGGTCTCCGTCCGCGAGCCGGACTCTGCCCGCGATCTGCCTGTCGTTGACGAGCGTGTGGCCCCGACTGCCCATGTCCTCGATCGCGTAGGTGTCGCCCTGCAGCACGAGTCGGGCGTGCGTGCGGCTGACGGCCGGACTGTCGAGCACGATCTGACACGCCAACCCCCGCCCGACCAGGATCTCGTCCCGGCTCAACTCGAAACGATGCCCGGCTCCGCTCCCTTCCAGAACCTCCAGCGTGTGAGACATGTCGGCGACTCCTGCCTGGGACGGGCCCCTAGCGTTGTTCCCACAGCGACCGATCCCACGCCTCCACGCCGACGCGCTTGGCCCAGTCGTCGTACGACCGGGCGAGGAACGTGACGGCGCCGGGGTTCTTCTCGGCCAGATCGTTCATTTCGGTGCGGTCGGTTTCCATGTCGTACAGCTCCCACGGCCCCCCGGAGCGCGCGACCAGCTTCCACTTGCCTTCTCGGACCGCCCGATTGCCCTCGTGCTCCCAGAAGATCGGGCCCCGCTGGCGGGGCCGGCCCAGAAGAAGCGGCATAAGGCTTTCGCCCTCGGTGGGGCCTATCGAGTAGCCGCCGAGCTGCTTGGGATACCGCGTGCCGGCGACTTCGCAGCAGGTGGCCATGACGTCCACCACGTGCCCCGGCTCGTGGATCAGCTCGCCCCCGGCGCGGATCACGGCCGGCCAGCAGACCACCAGCGGCGTGGCAATCCCGCCTTCGTGGACCCAGTGCTTGTAGAGCCGGAAGGGCGTGTTGCTCACGTTGGCCCAGGGCACGCCGTAGCTCTGGTACGTGTCCTCGGTGCCGGGCAGGACGTTGGGGTTGTTGCCGACCTGAACGGCGTGCCCCGCGCGGGTTTTCTCCGGGAATTCGAGGCCCTGCCATGAAGGCATGATTTCCTCGCCGCAGCCCCCGTTGTCGGAAAGGAACAAGACCAACGTGTCCTCGGCCCGATCGACCTGCCGGAGCTTGTCCAGGATCCGGCCGATCCCTTGGTCCATGCGGTCGACCTGGGCCGCATAGACCTCCATGCGCCGCTCGTGCCACGGCTTGTACGGCGCGTCGAACCAGGCCAGGACCCGCGAATCCCGGGGCGCGAGCGGCCACTCGGGACGAACGACCCCCAGTCGAATCATCCGCTTGTGACGCTGCTCCCGCACGGCGTCCCAGCCGATGGCGTATTTGCCGCGGTACCGGGCGACGTCCTCGGGCCGGGCGTGCAGCGGCCAGTGGGGCGCAGTGTACGCCACGTAGAGGAAAAACGGGCTGTCGGTTCGGGCGGCCTGCTCGATGTACTCGGCGGCCCGCTCGCTGATCGCGTCGGTGTAGTAGAAGTCGCCCGAGGCCCGGACGAATTGCTCGTCGCGGGTGAGCGTCACCGGATCGAAGTAGCTGCCCGCCCCGTGGATCGTGCCGTAAAACTTCCGGAAGCCGCGGCTGAGGGGCCAGGTGTGTTTCGGGCCGCCGGAACCGGTGTGTCGGGTAAGCTGCCACTTGCCGACCATCATGGTCTGGTACCCGGCAGCGGCCAGGACTTGGGCAATGGTCGCGCACTCCTGGTTCAAGTTGCCCCGATAGCCGGGCCTGCCCCAGTCTTCCGTCAGGTATCCCAGGCCGGTCTGGTGGGGGTACCGTCCGGTGAGCAGTGCCGCCCGGCTCGGACAGCCCCGGCCTGCGCTGTAGAACTGCGTGAACCGCAACCCGGCCCTGGCCAGGTCGTCCACGTTCGGGGTGAGAATCTCCGACCCGTAGCACCCCAGATCCGAGAAGCCCAGGTCGTCGGCCAGGATGAGGATGATGTTCGGTCGCGGGGCCGCGGCCGCGCTCTGGGCGGCAACCCCCAAGGCGACGGCCGAGCAAACGACCAACCGGGCGATTGTGCGGAGCATGACGTGATTCCCTCTCCGGCTCTGTCGAAATGCGTTCCTACGAGGGAGCCGCCGGGCTTGCCCCGGCGCCGGATGAGCCGCCGGGCTTGCCCCGGCGCCAAACCAGTCGCGGCGACAAAGCGCGGGGACAAGCCCCGCGGCTCACAGTCCGCGGCTCGCGTGGGCCGCAGCGGATTCATGCCCGTCTGACCACCTCCATGTCGATAATCTCCGCCAGCACCCCGTGCTGCCTCGCCACGTAGTCAACCGCGGACTGAATTGCCCGCTCCCCGGGCAAGTATCGATCACTGCCGCCTCTCGTCCACCAACGCCGCGGTCCACCGGCGTGTTGGCTCAACCGGGCTTGAGTCGGTCCTTTCAACGCGCGTCGCACGCCGGGCCCGTCCGGTGGACAGTCGACGATCACCACGTGGACGTGATTCCACATGACAGCGGCGCGAAGGATCCACCAGCCTCGCTTGTTCGCAGCGCTCGCGAGCCCCTCGGCGACCACCACGGCCTGCTCGCTGTTCAAGGACACCGTGGGCCCCTTCTGCCGGTGACGAGCGAGTTGGCACGTGTATTCGTCGCCGGCCGTGTACGGGGTCCCTGGGACGTTTTGCCTGGGAACCCGAGAGCCATCGGGCCGGAAAGTGTCCGAGACGTAACCTCGCGGGTCGCCAGGAAGCCAGGTGCCGTAGCACGTCCAGGTAATCAACCAACCATACTCTCTCTGGCCAGCCACCCCGTGCCCCCCCGGTCGATCGTGGACTGCTCAACCCGCCAGCTTGCCACAGATCGCGTCGGCCATTTCGCGCGTGCCGACGGCGGTGGGATCGTCGCGGCTGGGCTTCATGTCGTAGGTGACGTCCTTGCCCTCGGCGATGACCTCGGCCACGGCCCGTTCCAGGCGGTCGGCCGCCTCGCGCTCCTTGAGATGCCGCAGCATCAGCATCCCGGAAAGGATCAGCGCCGTGGGGTTGACCTTGTTCTGGCCCTTGTACTTGGGCGCGCTGCCGTGCGTGGCCTCGAAGATGGCGGCGTCGGGGCCGAGGTTCGCCCCGGGGGCCACGCCCAGTCCGCCCACCAGCCCGGCCGCCAGGTCGCTGATAATGTCGCCGTAGAGATTCGGGAGCACAATCACGTCGTAAAGCTCGGGCTTCTGGACGAGCTGCATGCACATGTTGTCCACAATCCGATCTTCGAATTCGACGTCGACGAACTCGATGTCGGCATAATGCTCGGCGACTTTACGGGCGGTCGAGAGGAACAGGCCGTCGGAGAACTTCATGATGTTGGCCTTGTGCACCGCGGTGACCTTCCTGCGGCCGTTCTCGCGGGCGTAGTCGAACGCGCAGCGGACGATCTGCTCGGTCCCCGAGACGCTAATCGGTTTGATCGACACACCCGTCTCGTGTCGCCCGCTTTGGATCTTCTGGTCGCGGGAGAGCTTGTTGATGTAGTCGATCAGCTCGGCGGTCTCGGGGGCGCCCTGCTCGAACTCCACCCCCGCGTAGAGGTCCTCGGTGTTCTCCCGGACCAGGACCAGGTCGATCGGCACTTCGCCGAAGAAGCTCCGCACGCCCGGGTAGTACTTGCAGGGCCGAATGCAGGCGTACAGGCCCAACTTCTGGCGCAAGTGGACGTTGATGCTGCGGAAGCCCCGCCCGACGGGTGTGGTGATCGGCGCCTTCAGGGCACACCGGGTCCGGCGGATGCTCTCCATGACCGCGTCGGGAAGCGGCGTGCCGGTCCGCTCCATCACGTCCAGGCCCGCCTCCTGAACGTCCCAGTTGACTTCGACCCCGGTGGCGTCGATGCATCGCCGGGCGGTGGCGGCCAGTTCCGGACCGACCCCGTCCCCGGTAATCAAGGTCACGTCGTGAGCCATAATTTCCCCTTGTTCGGCTGTCCCCATCCACTACTTGCTGTTGATCTCATGCTACCATCTCGGGCGACGGTGCTTGGTCCGATAGACGGACGATCGTGCTGCCCGCCGGCCGGTCGGGTCCCATTCTACCGCGAAACGGAGGGGTTGCGACAGGGAGCGTCCTCCGCGTGAACGGTCCTCTTGCGTGCCCGATGGGGGGAGGCAGCCGGGGGGAATGTGGTTCTGCCCCAGCGGCACAAGACTATAATGAACTTGAGGTAACTGGGCGCCTGGCGCGAAGCGTCCTAATCGTGGCGTGAGAAAGGCCGGATATCGACTCCTCCGGACAAACCATGACAGCCGGAACAGCACCCCCCAGATCAGGGCCGGACGAGGCGAGGAAGCAACCGCCGTGGACGGAGTCGGAGTCTTTCATCGAAAGGCGGCTTCGGCAAACCCGTCGCCAGATCAAGAGCGTGGACATCTGGATCGGGCTGGTCACGTTGGCCGCGGGCACTCTGGCGTACCTGCTGGTCGCGGCGGTGGCCGACCATTGGCTCTTCCCGGGCGGGCTGGGCTTCCTCGGACGCCTCCTCTTGTTCGCCATCCTGGTCATTGCGGGGGGGGCGTACCTGGCGATCCGGTTGGTGCCGTTCGCCATCCGCCGAGTCAACCCGGTCTTCGCCGCCCACAGCATTGAGCAGAGTCGCCCCTCGCTGAAGAACAGCCTCATCAACTTCCTCTATCTCCGCCGCCAGCGAGAGGAAATCGAGCGTGACCGGCTGGCCACGGGAATCTACCACGCCCTGGAGCGGAAAGCGGCCGCCGACCTGGAACAGATCCCGACCGACGTGGCGGTGGATCGCTCCCAACTGATTCGGCTCGGATACGTCTTGGCCGCAATCCTGGCCGTCTGCTGTTTGTACCTGGTCGCCTCGCCCAAGAGTCCGCTCGTGTCGTTTCGCCGGATCATCTGGCCCTGGGCCGACATCAAGGCTCCCACGCGCGTGACGGTCGAAAACGTCGAGCCGGGCGACGAACTCGCGTACCAGGGCGAGATCGTTCACGTGTCGGCCGAGGTGGACGGGCTGGCCGACGACGAGCAAGTGATGCTCTACTACTCCACCGACGACGGGCAGAGCGTCGACCAAGCCATTCCCATGACGCTTGCCGAGGAAAGGTCGCACCATAGCGCTGATTTGCCGCCTGGCCGCTTCGGCCTCCAGCAGGACATCGAGTACTACCTCGTTGCCGGCGATTGCCGCACGCGACGGTTCCGCCTCGACGTACAAACGGCCCTCTCCATCGTGGTCGATCGCGTCCAGTACGACTATCCCGACTACACCGGCATCCCCAACCGAATTGATGAGCGTGTGGCCGACTTGAAGGCGATCGAGGGGACGCGGGTCACGATCCGGGCCGCGGCGAACCAGGAGATCGGCCGGGCCGCCGTGGAACTGGATTGCGACCCCCGGCACGCCCTGAGGATGACCGTCGGCGGGCCGAAAACCGCCGAGGCCGGATTCACGTTGATGATGGACCGGAACGATCCGGGCCGGGCGGAGTACGGGTCGTACCAACTCCGTTTCACCGCCACCGGCGGGAGAGAAAACCAGACACCCGTCCGGCACCGGATCGAGGTCATTCCCGATCTTGCGCCCGAAATCCGCTTTGTCGACCCGCCACCGACGCAGTGCGAACTCCCCGAGGATGCGGTGCTGGAACTGCGAGTTCGTGCCGTCGACCCGGACTTCGCCCTGCGGAGGGTCGCCCTGCGGGCCGAGCACGACCAACGAAGCCTGCCGATCCCTGCCCTGCTCGAAAGGCAACGCCCGGAACCGCCCCACGAAGGCCCGTTCCAAGCGACGTACCGGTTCGAGCCGGCCGAGTTCGACTTGGAGGCGGGCGACAAGGTGGTCTACTGGGCCGAGGCCGAGGACAACATGGTCTGGGAGGACGACGTGCGAGATGCGCGGCTCGGCTCCCGCGACGCTCGGCGCCGGCCCAACCGTGCCGAAACCGCCCGGCGATGGATCACGATCACCCCGCCCGAAGGCCGGTCGACTCCCCCGTCGCGTCCCGATCAGCCCCAGCCGGCCCCGGAAAAGCCGGCCCCGGAGCAGCCGGACGCTCAACCCTCTCCGGAGGAAACACCGAAGGGGCAAGATCAGCCACCGGTCGATGCCCAAGGAGCAAAGCAACCGGACGAGGAAGGCCAGCCGGGACAGAAAAAGCAGGAGCAGGGCCCGGCCGGGGAGCAATCGGGCCAAGGCGAGCAATCTGGCAAGGGCGAGCAATCTGGCAAGGGCGAGCAATCTGGCAAGGGCGAGCAATCTGGTCAAGGGGAGCAGAGCGGGCAAGAGCAGTCGGGGCAAGGGGGAATGGGCCAGGAGGGCAAAGGGCAACAGGCCTCCGGCCAAGGCCAGGCCGGGCAGCAACCAGGCAAGCCATCGAGCGGCGACCCCGGATCGAGTAGCGAGCCCGTCGACGGACAGACCAACCCGGGCGACGCGTTCGAGAAAATCCTCCGCCACGTGGACGAGGAGCGACCGAGTGACGGTGCGTCGAGCCCGGCCGCCAAGCCCGGCGAGCAACCAGGGGACCAGCAAGGAGTTGCGGGGCAGGAGTCCGAGGAGCCAGGCAGCTCGGCCGGTCCGTCGGCCAAACAACAGCCTGACGGCGGCAAGACGCCGCAAGCCACGGATTCGCAGCCGCAGACCGCAGCGCAACCGCAGACCGGCCAAGGAGCCGAGCAACCCGACGCGGATCGAGGTGGTCAGGGTAAGCAGGCGGGCCAGTCGTCTGACGATCGGCCACCAACCGGCGAGAAGCAGCCTGGCGGCCAGGGCCAGGCTCAGACCGACTCCGGCAAGCCGCAGGGCGAAGCCGGATCTTCCGGCGGCAAACAGGGCGACCAGCAGCGCATGCCCGACAACGATCCGGCCGCAAGCCAAAGCCCCGGCTCCAGCCCTCAACCCGAGGCGGGGCAGGGCGCCCAAGCGAAAGAGCCCGGCGAGCCGACCCCGGAAAAACCTCCCGGCCAAGGCCGTGAGAATCCCGACGCCCGGGGCGGCGACCCGGAGGAAACGAAGGGGCAAGGAGGTGCCGGGAAGCCATCCGGCGAGGATCAGGGCACCCCATCCCCTCAAGAGGCGAACCAGCAGCGGAAGAAGCAACCCGGCGAAGGGGACCAGAGCGAGCCGCGCGAAGGAGAGTCGGCCCAATCTCCTACCACCAGTCCTAAGGATTCCGATTCCCAAGGCGACACCAGCGGCGATCGCTCCGGCGGGGGCGAGCAGGGTGGTGGACAGAAGTCGGAGCAGTCGGGCACCGGCACCGCCGGCACGCACACGGCCTCGGAACAGGGCGGCTCGCAATCCGACGAGCAAGGCGAGGGGCCCACGGGCCCGGACGCCGGCGATCAAGTCCAAGCCGACCGGCCCACCGGCAGACCGGCAGACCAGGGCGAGGGGCCCGGCTCCGGAGAGCGCAGCCGGCCCGGTGGCGAGCCAGGGGAAGGGGCCTCGCAAGACCGGCAGAGTGGCTCTTCCTCAGATGACGGGAGCGACTCGCAACAGCCGGCAGACGCAGGAACCCAAGGGCCGGGCCATCCAAGAGGGGAGGGGCGCTCGGGCGCGCCGGGCGCTGGCGAAGGGCCCGACCGCGAACAGAGCAAGCCACCGCCGGGGGAGCCAGGCACGTATCGCCGCGAGGATCCCAACCTCGACTTCGCCCGGCAGCGAACCAACTTGGCACTGGAGTATCTTGAAGACCAGTTGGCCAAGGACCAGCCCGACCAACGGCTCCTCGACCGTCTTGGCTGGACCAAGGAGGATTTGAAACGGTTCTACGAACAGTGGAACCGGATGAGGCAGGAAGCCGCGCGGTCCGAGTCGGCGCGCACGGAGTTGGACGGGGCACTCGACAGCCTGGGCCTGCGGCCCCCCGGGACCCGAACTCGAGGCCGACGAACGGAGACGGACGGGCTTGAGCGACTGAGAGAAGGGCTCCGGAGCGACCCGCCGCCGGAACGGGCCGATGCCTACCGGGCCTATCGACGGGGGGTGTCTGGCCGCGATCCCTAGTCGCTTCCTGGCCTCAGGCCCCCGGTCTTTGGAAAGGTGTCTCCAGTCCATTCGGGGGTGTGCCTATCTTTCCCATGCCGTTGGCGTGTAGAATGCGTCTGTCGGTCCCCTAGGTGTCAAGCTGCTCGTCGGCGGGCGGCTGGGCCCCATCCTGGTGGTGGCCGGCCTCGCCCGTTGGTGCTACGCGCAACACGGGATCCTCCCTGAACTGAAGCGATGGGAATCGAAATCCCGCCCACCTGTTCCCCCCAAGCTGTTGGCCACTCCGATGTCCTTCGTCGTCCCGATGTCCTTCGTCGTCCCGCGATATCTTTCCCCGTTCCATCCCAAGAAGGTCCCGCATTTCTTCACCGACGTGTTGATCATCGGCGGTGGTCTGGCGGGGCTTCGGGCCGCGCTCGAAGTGGCGCCGGAGCTGTCGGCCTTGGTGATCACCAAAGGGACTCGCGAACAGTCCAACAGCGTTCATGCCCAAGGGGGCATCGCCGCCGTGCTGAGCCCGGACGACTGCTTCGAGGACCACGTAGCAGACACGTTGGAGGCCGGGGGCTCGCTGTGTGATCGACAGGTCGTCGAACGCGTGGTCCGCGAAGGGCCCCGGCGGATCAGGGAATTGGTCGAGTGGGGAACCGAGTTCGACCGGGACGGCGACTCGCTGGCGCTATCGCGCGAGGGCGGGCACGGCCGGGGGCGTATCGCGCACGCCTTGGGCGACGCCACCGGCCAGGAGATAATGCGGGCGGCGATCGAACAGTTCGGCACCCGACCCAACACCGAAATGTGGGAGAACACGTTCACGCTGGATATCCTAACCCATGGGGGGAAGTGCCGCGGGGCGTTGGTCTGGAACGGCCAACACGGCAAGACGCTGGTCTGGGCCAAGCAGACCATCCTCTGCACGGGCGGGGCCGGACAGGTCTATCGGGAGACCACCAACCCGGACGTGGCCACCGGCGACGGGCTGGCGATCGCCTATCGGGCGGGCGTGGAATTGCGGGACATGGAGTTTGTCCAGTTCCATCCCACGGTCCTCTACATCGCGGGGAGCAGCCGCAATCTGATCACGGAGGCGATGCGGGGCGAAGGGGCCTACCTGGTCGACCGCGTCGGCCGCCGTTTTATGCCCGACTACGACCACCGTGCCGAGTTGGCGCCGCGGGACGTCGTCAGTTCGGCGATCGTCAGCCAGATGGAGAAGACTCGCCATCCCAACGTCTACCTCGACCTGACCCATTTGGACCCCGACATGGTACGCTCCCGTTTTCCGGGGATTGCGGCCATCTGCGCCAAGTTCGACCTGGACATCACCCAGGACCGCATCCCGGTCCGACCCGGGGCCCACTACATGATGGGCGGGTTGACCGTCGACCCGGAAGGCCGCACGACCCTGCCCGGGCTGTTGGCGGCCGGGGAGGTGACCTCCAGCGGTCTGCACGGGGCCAACCGCCTGGCCTCCAATAGCCTGCTGGAAGCGCTGGTCTATGGCGAGGCCGCCGGCGAGGCGGCCTCGCGAGAAGCTGCCCGAGTCGACGACAGCCTCCGCGGCCTGCCGCTCGATAACCCGCCGGTCAAGCTCCAGAGCGAGCTGCTCGACCTGACCGACATCCGCAACTCATTGAAGAGCCTGGTGTGGCGGCGGGTAGGAGTTCGCCGCAACGCCGCAGGGCTCCGCGAAGCGATGGACAACATCGACCATTGGGGCCGGTACGTCTTGCCCTTACAGTTCGCGGAGCCAAGCGGTTGGGAACTGCAAAACATGCTTTGCGTCGCCCGGCTCATGATCCAGGCTGCTTTGGAGCGGGAAGAGACGCGGGGCTGCCATGTCCGAGCTGAGTTCCCCAATCGCGACGACCAGCGGTGGAATCGGCACATCGTCTTCCGTCGGGAAGCATTGGACGGGGACCCCGCGCTTGGCGAGGTATGACGGGCGAGCCGCGCCGGCTGCCGGAGGCTAGCTATCCCCCCAACGGCGTCACGCTCTTCAGGGCTCTTCGGACTCCCCCCACTACAGTGCCATCCACGGTCATTTCTGCCAAGGGAGCGTCGCCCCTTCCCCCGGCGGAGAAGCGCCGGCCGGAATCCCAGCGAGCCCCGCGCCGTGACCTACACTTCCGAGGATAAAGCCGTTCGGCCAAGCGCCGCGCAGCGAGGTTCGCCGGCCTCCTCGCCAGATGATCGAACGCTCGCGGCCACTGGCTGTCCCTGGATTCTGTTCGAGGGGCGCGAGTCGGACCCCGGGCCGAGAAGGGTGCCAGCCATCGGCAGGGAAGATGAGAATATGGATGCCATGAATGTAGGGCTGCAAGAGACCTTCCAGTTCCTCGCCAAGACAGAAAACGAAGCCGCCGTTGACGTGTTGGCGGCGGGGCTCGACTGTCCGCACAAGGCAATTTGTGATCGGTCGCTCCAGTCGCTCTTGACACGCTCGAGCCCGCGAGGGCACCACGAGATATTCCGCCGGCTTGCCAGGCTCGACAAGCGCTGCCGGTCGATCATCGGTGAGCGTCCGGAGCGATTGATGCGTGCGGCGGGGGCCGCCCTGCAAAGCCTGGACGGGGCGACGTGCGCCGCGGCCTTGGAGGGGATCGTGTCGTTCCGCCTCTACGACACCATTCCGGCGCTGGTGGCCCGGCTCACGCGGAAGGACGCCCCGAATCTCGACCTGATTTCGGGCACGATCTTGAAGCTCACCGAGCAGTTCTACGCGGAGCTGTCCGACCCCAAGAGGCGATCGAAGCGAAACGACCTGGAGAAGGTGCGACGGCGGGTCACCTCGGCACTGGAAGTGGCGGTCAGCAGCTTCGACACGCATCGAAGGCGGGAACCTCTTGAGGCGTTCCTGCTGGTGGCCAAGCAGCAAAACGTGACGCTGCGGCGGGTCTTGCGGGAGCCCCATGAACGGAGTCGGGAGGCGCTGATCGAGGTGATCTCGAGCAGCACGCGGGGCGGCGTGATTCGCCTGCTGTTGGGCTTCCTCGAAGACCCCCGGCTGCCGCAGGCCGTCAAGAGCGTCCTCGCCAACCGCACGGACGTGAAGTTCGTAGAGAACCTGCTCCAGAAGACCGGTCCCAGGCCGTCGGGCTCCGTGGCGAAGACCTTGGCGCGGATTGACTCCGTCGCCTGGGCAAGCCCGAGACACCCGCTGTTCAAGAAGCTCGACGGGGCGGGCCAGTACAACGCGGTGCAATTGCTGATGGCCACGTCGATGGACCGCGGCCAGCTATTCGACCTGCTCCAGTTCCTGCTGCTGGAAGGCAAGCCGGGGGGACGCCGGGGCGCCGCACAGAGACTGGCCGAATTCGAAGGCGCCGAGGCCGATGCCTTGGCCGTCAAGGCGCTCGACGACGAGGACCCCGGGGTCCGGGCGCATCTCGTACGGCAGATCCCGTCGCGGCAGATCCCCGGCGCGATGTCGCTGTTGATCGGCATGGTCGACACTCCTCACGAGGAGGTCCGCGAGGCGCTGCGAGAAGCCATGCCCGAGTTCACCTATCAGCAATTCATGACCAACTTCGAATCGCTGCCCGAGGAATTGCTCCCCACCGCCGGTCATTTGGTGTGGAAAATCGACACGGACGTCCGGCCCAGGCTGATCGAGGACATGGAGAGCCGGTCGAGATTGCGTCGTCGTCGGGCGGTGCTGGCAGCCGGCGCGATGGGGCTGGTGGGCGAGCTGGAGCAGTCGGTGATCGAACGGCTGTCTGACGAAGACCACATGGTCCGGGTCGCCGCAGCCAACGTCCTGGCCGAGTGCGAGACGATGCCCAGTTGGGAAGCGCTTCGCGACGCCTTGTTCGACCGGAGCGTGGCCGTGCAGGAAGCCGCCGAACAGAGCCTGATGCAGATCAGACAGTCACTGCAAGTACCGGTCGAGGAAGAAGAGGAAGCAGCAGCAGCAGCGGAGGAGGAGGTAGTCTCGTGATAGGCCCCCCCCTTTCGGTGATCGAACTCAACTTCCTCACCTTACTGTCGGCCGTGGAGGAATCGGGGCCCGCCCAGAGGGCCGACACCCGACAGATGCTCGCCTCGCTTTTGGTCGCCGGGGCGGTAATCGGCGCGATCAGTGTGGTCCTCGTGGTCGCCAATCGCATCGCCCGTCACTGGCGATTCAACAGCCATCTGGCCCTCTTCTACGGACTGTGCAAGGTCCACGGGCTGGATTCCGCCGCCCGGCGGCTTCTGAAGCGGGTCGTGCGATTCCATCGCCTCGGGCAGCCGGGTCGACTGTTCGTCGAGCCGAAGTGGCTCGACCCCGCCAACCTGGGCCCCTCGTTTCAGACCCAAGCCGCCGAACTGGAAAGGTTGCGCAACCGGCTGTTCAACGTGCGCCCGAAGGCCGCGGGGGCCAACTGAGCCAGGGGCGAGACAGCGGCAGCCCCGCCGCGCATCGATCTGCCGGCGTCTGTCGATCTGCGCGGACACTGTGCGGACAAGGACGCTCTCCGCGGGAACAAGTCCTCCGGGATGCCTTGAACATTCGAACCGGAAGGACCGCGTGTGCGTAGAGGCCAACAAGGTGCCCGGAACTTGAGGCGAGGTGCCGACCGGCCCCGCCAATTCCCTCGCGACGACCCCCTCCGTCTGGGGGTCCCCGCCGTTACGCCTGCGCCAAGGGCCACGCTCGCCGGGTGGCACGCAAGCGCCGGCATGGTGGGGAGATGCGAGGCGATGCGGGGCAGGCGGAAGAATGGGCTGAGCGGTTGGCGTCAGCCGGTTGTTGATATTGGCACAGCGTTAGGTATAATACGCGTTTCCGATCACACCTGAGTCGGGAACTCCCCGACGCGTGAGCCCCCCATTGCCACACCTTTTGGAGGGATGTTCCATGACCCGAGAGCAAGGTCCGGCCATGATCGAAGCGGACGGGCTTACGAAGTACTACGCCAACTTTGCCGCCATCCAGGACGTTTCTTTCAAGGTGCATCAAGGCGAGGTTGTGGCCTTCTTGGGCCCGAACGGGGCGGGCAAGAGCACGACCCTGAAGCTTCTGACCGGCTATCTGGCCCCCTCGGCCGGTCGGGCGCGGATCGCCGGGCACGACATGACGACCGACCGCCTGGCCGGATCGACCCGGTTGGGCTACCTGCCCGAAAACGGCCCTCTGGACCCCGACATGACTCCGCGAAGCCTGCTCAGCTTCTTCGCCGAGGCACGAGGACTCTCGTCCCGGCAGAAGCGGGAGCGGATCGAGGCGGTAGTCGATCTGTGCAAGCTGGGGAGCGTGATCGGCAAGCCCATCGGGAAGCTGTCGCGAGGGTATCGTCAGCGCGTGGGGATGGCGCACGTGCTCTTGCATGAACCCGACGTGCTCATCCTCGACGAGCCGACCGCGGGCCTGGACCCCAACCAGATCCATGACGTTCGGGAGACGATCCGCAACCTGGGCGAGCGCAAGACCATCCTCCTTTCGACGCACATCCTTCAAGAGGTCGAAGCCATGGCCGATCGCGCCCTGTTCATCGACGAAGGCAAGCTGGTCTACGACGGTTCGATCCGCGAGCTGACCGGGACCGGCAAGCACTTGGACGAACGCTTCCGCGAATTGACCGGCGCGGGCGGGAAGTAGGTCACTTCCCGGTGACGTGTGACAAGGTGACGGGGTGACAAGGTGACGGCGTGACAAGTTGAAGCGATCTGCCGCACACCCGTCACCCCTCAGCGGACGATCTCTTTCCCCGGTGCGGAGGCTCGGTTCGGTTCAACCTTCCAACCCAAATCATGAATAGCTCGGTAGGAACCATGAACACGAAGGTCTTACGTGCGGTCTTCAAGCGGGATTTTGTCAGCTACTTCGCCAATCCCACGGGATACGTCTTCATCTGCGTGTTCGTGCTGTTGAGCACGATTGCCGCGTTCTGGCCGAACGAGTTCTTCGTCACCAACCTGGCCAATCTCGACCAGCTCAACAAGATGTTCCCGTTCATCATGCTGGTCTTCATCCCGGCCGTCACCATGGCGATTTGGGCCGGTGAACGCCGACAGGGCACCGACGAGCTGCTGCTCACCGTTCCGGCAGGCGACCTCGACATCGTGGTGGGGAAGTATCTGGCGGGCGTCGCCATCTACAGCGTGGCGCTCTTGTTCTCTCTGGTCTGCAATTACTCGGTTCTGGCGTTCTTAGGCGATCCGGATACGGGGCTCCTCGTGGGGACCTACGTGGGCTACTGGCTCGTGGGTCTGGCGATGCTGGCCGCCGGCATGGTGGCCTCCTTCTTGACGTCGAACCTCACGGTGGCGTACGTCCTGGGGGCGGTATTCAACGTGCCGCTGGTGTTCGCCGTGAAGGCCGACGTGATCTCCAGCCGCGAAATGGCCATGGCCATCAAGCAGTGGAGCATCGGCGAGCAATTCCGCGATCTCGGCCGCGGGATCATCAGTCTTTCGGGGCTGGTCTATTTCGGGGCGATCGTCGCCGTGGCCCTTTACGCGAGCATGGTCCTCATCGGACGCCGACACTGGATTCGTGGACGCGTCGGGTACTTGCTCATGGGTGCCCATTATCTCGTCCGGGGGCTTTCGCTGGCGGTGATTGCGATCGCCGTGATTGTGCTCTTCAATCACCACGACCTGCGACCCGACGTGACCAGCGAACGGCTCAGCTCGCTTTCGCCCGACACCGTCAAGCTCCTCAAGAACCTGCAAGTCGAGCGGCCCGTGCAGATCGAAGCGTTTGTCAGCCCCACGGTGCCCGAGGCGTACGTGCAGACGCGTGCCGACCTGCTCTCCATGCTGCGCGAGTTGCACCGCCGCGGCGGCGAGAAGGTGGAGGTCCGCGTCAACGACACGGAGCAATTCTCCGAGCAGGCGGCCCGCGCCGAACAGCGCTACGACATCACCCCTCGCGAAGTCACTACCGAGGATCGAGGAAGCTTCTCGCAGGAGCCGCTGTTCATGGGAGTAGCCTTCACCTGCGGGCTGGAGAAGGTGATCCTGCCGTTCATCGACCGCGGGATCCCCGTGGAATATGAGTTGGTCCGCTCGATCGCCACCGTCACCCAGCAGAAGCGCAAAAAGGTGGGCATTGTCGACACGGATGCCCAGCTTTACGGGCAGTTCAACATGCAGACGATGTCGAGCACCTCCAACTGGCCGGTGGTCGACGAGTTGGAGAAGCAGTACGACGTGGAGCGGATCGACGCCAGCAGCCCGATCTCGGACGAATACGACGTCCTCCTGGCGGTCCAGCCTTCGTCGCTGGGGCCGGAGCAGATGGACAACTTCGCCGCCGCGGTCCGCAGCGGGATCCCCACGGCGATCTTCGAAGATCCGTTCCCCTTCTTCGCCGGGCAAGTTCCGGGCACGAACGCCCCGCGCCGGCCGCCGGGCGGCATGAACCCGATGATGGGCGGACAGCCGCCGGTGGAGAAGGGCAACCGCGCCGCGCTTTGGGACCTGCTCAAGGTCGACTTCGGCGAGACCCAAGTCGTTTGGCAAGACTACAATCCGTACCGGCGGTATAGCGATTGGCCCAAGGAGTTCGTCTTCGTGGACAAAGGGAGTGGAGCGGAGGAGCCGTTCGGCGAGTCGGAGCCTGCGACGTCCGGGCTTCAGCACATGCTGTTCCCCTTCCCCGGCTCGATTCGAAACCTGAACGTCTCCAATCTCAAGTTCACCCCGTTGGTGCGGACCGGGGATGATACGGGCACCGTCAATTCGGATGAAATCATCGAGATGTCCTTTCTCGGCCGGGGCGGTATGAACCCCAACCGGCGCCAAGTCCCGACCGCCGTCCCCTACGTGTTGGCGGCTCACATTCAGGGCAAGGTCGAGCCGGACGAGCCGTCGAAAAGGGCGGGCGCGGCCGAGGAAGACGCCGACGACGGAGACGGCGACGAGGGGGACGGCGACGAGGGGGACGACGCGGCCGGCAGCTCCGACGACTCGGATAAGGCCGAGGAAGCAGCACCCGACGAAGAGGCGGCCAAGCCGAAACACTCGGGGATCAACGTGGTCCTGGTGGCCGACATCGACATGCTCAACTGGCAGTTCTTCCGCCTGCGCGAGGCGGGTGAGGTCCCGGACGCGGGCGTCCGCTTCGATTTCGACAACGTCACGTTCGTCCTCAACGTGCTGGACACGCTCGCCGGCGACGACCGCTTCCTGGAAATCCGCAAACGCCGTCCCAAGCACCGCACGTTGACCCGCATTGAAAAGAGTACGGAGAACGCGCGCAAGCAGAGATGGCAGCAGATCGAAGACCTCCGCGATAAGTACGAGAAGGTCGAGGAGGAGGAAGAGCAAAAGCTCAAGGACCGAGTCGCGAAGATGGAAGAGCGGATGAAGAAGGAGGGCGGCCTCTCGATCATCGAGATCATGAATCGCGTGGGGATGGCCCAACGCGACGGCGAGCGCCGAAAGCAGATCAAGCTCGAGCAGCTCAAGCAGGAGACCGACCGGGAAATCAACCGCATCGAGACGGATCTCAGCTTGGAGATCCGTCGGCTCGAGCGCTGGTACAAGATGTGGGCCGTGCTTCTGCCGCCGATCCCGCCTCTGTTGTTGGCGATCGGCGTGTTCGTCACCCGCCGCATTCGTGAGAGAGAAGGCGTCGTCCGAAGCCGGCTGCGGTCGTGAGCGCTCGGCCGTTGGAGTTCCGGCTTCCGTTTGTCTTGCCGGGGGCGAAGGCCGTGCTCCAGTGACACGTTCCGCCGCCGGCCGTACAACGACTGGAAGATACGCAAGGATATTGAAGGATGAACCAGAACCTGAAGACAATCGCTTTCGTGGGCGTGGCCGTCGTGGTTTCGCTGGTTGTCTGGCTCACTCGGCCCCGCTTGCCCGCATTGACCTCGGAAAGCGAGCTTCCCAAGGTGCTCTTTGCGGCGTTCGACGATCCGCTCTCAGCCGCGAGTCTGGAGATCGTGGAGTTCAACGAGTCGACGGCCACGATCCGCCCGTTCAAGGTCGCTCAGGTCGACGAAGAGTGGGCGATCCCCTCGCACGCGAGCTACCCGGCCGACGCCAAAGACCAACTGGCCGAGGTTGCCGCCGGCTTCGTGGGTCTGAAGCCGCTGGGCGTTGCGGGCGACACGGCGGCGGACCAGAGACTCTTCGGCGTCGTCGATCCCGATCCCAAGAAGCTCAAGCCGGGCGACACCGGCGTAGGCACCCGCGTGGAGATACGCGACAAGAAGGACGAGCTCCTGCTTGCGCTGATTATCGGAAAGAAAGTCCCGGACCGGGGCGAGCTTCGGTACGTGCGCATCCCGGGCAAGGACCCGGTCTACACCGTCAAGGTGAAGACCGACAAGCTTTCGACCAAGTTCGAGGACTGGATCGAGAAGGACCTGTTGAAGCTGAACACCTGGGACGTGAAACAGGTGCGAATCAACGACTACTCCGTCGACGTCCTTCGGGGCGTTCAGACCCCGCGGAGCCTGATGACCCTCGATTACGACGACGGCGACTCCAAGTGGAAGCTGAACGAGTGCAAAGTCTTCAAGGAGCAGGGCTGGGTCGAGGTGCAGATGGCCGAAGACGAAGAGATCAACACCAGCAAGCTCAACGACATGAAGTCCGCGTTGGACGAGCTGAAGATCGTCGACGTGGCTCAGAAGCCGGAGGGGCTGAGCGAGAATCTTCGAGACGCCGGGGAGCTCAAGAAAGACGCGGAGAGCCTCCAGTCGCTGGCCGACCGCGGGTTCTATCCGGTCAAGGTCGGTGAGCGGATTGAGCTTGTCTCCACCGAGGGAGAGGTCTCCGTCTCGATGAAGGACGGCGTCCAATACGTCCTGCGGTTCGGACAGGTCGCCGGCCGAGGCGAGGAGGCGGAAGAAAAGCCGGAAGAGGGCGAGGAGAAAGCGTCCGACGACGCTGGCGACGCTGGCGTGAACCGCTACTTGTTCGTGATGGCCGAGTTCAATCCGGACGCGATTGCCGAGCCCGAGCTGGAGCCCATGCCGGGCGAGGAAAAGGCCCCCGAGGGCGAGGCGCCCAAGGAAGAAGCGTCGAACGGCGGCGAGCCGGAGGAGAAAGAGGGCGCGTCGAAATCGGAGAAGCCCGAGGGCAAGACGCCGGAAGCTCCGGCCCCGGAAGCAAAAGCGGCGGAAGGCAAGGCTTCTGAGGAAGAATCGGCGGAAGGCGAAAAAGAGGCCGCCAAGGCTGAGCCGGCTGCAAAGCCCGAGAAGAAGGCCGCGGAAGGCGACGGCGCCAAGACCGACGCGGATAAGGAAAAAAGCGAAGCCGACAAGGAGCGCGAACGGATCGAGAAGGAAAACAAGCGGAAACAGGAAGAGTTCGACGAGAAGGTGAAGAAGGGCAAAGACCGAGTCAAGGAGTTGAACGAACGGTTCGCCGACTGGTACTACGTGATCTCCGACAAGGTCTACCAGAAGATCCACCTCAGCCGCGAGGACGTGGTCAAGAAGCAAGAGAAGGAGGAGAAGGCCGGCGAGAAGACGGATAAGGGGGAGGCGGGCGAGAAGCAAGACGCGGCCGACGCATCCGCCGACCAGGCGCCCAAGGAAAAGGGCAACGCCGTGTCGGACTTCGAGAAGCTGAAGGAGGAGGGAGTCGAGGGAGAGAAGGAGTAGGAACGGCCGTCCGCTCCGGAGTCACGTTCGGTCGGTGGCACGAGCATCTTGCCCGCGCGCGGGTGGATCCACGGCGAGACGCGGGGCCGCACTGGCGAGACGCGGGGCCGCACTGGCGAGACGCGGGGCCGCACTGGCGAGACGCCAGTGCCACCCAGACTGTCAGGCAGAGACTGTCGGAGCACCAGGCGAGGCGGAGCCTCGCGTTAGGGCGTTCCCAGGCAGAGCCTGGGAACGAGGTGGTGGGGCACAGCCCGGGCACGCCGTGGTGGGCTTCGACGTCGATCGGTTGGCCGCGGTTCACGTCCCCGCCGCTGCCCGCAGGTCGCCCGCCCGATCCGTCTTTTCCCACGTGAACTCCGGCTCGCTGCGCCCGAAATGCCCGCCTGCTGCGGTCAAACGGTAGATGGGGCGGCGCAGATCCAGATACTCGATGATCTTGGCGGGAGTGAGGGGGAACAGCTCTCGGACCAGCTCGCACAGGCGCCCGTCGTCGATCTTGCCGGTGCCATCAGTCTCGACCGCCACGCTCACCGGATCGCTCACGCCGATCACGTAGGCCAGTTGGACCTCGCAGCAGTCGGCCAGACCGGCGGCGACGATGTTCTTGGCGACGTGCCGGGCCATGTAGGCGGCACTACGGTCGACCTTGGTGGGGTCCTTGCCGCTGAAGGCCCCGCCCCCATGACGCGCCCAACCGCCGTAGGTGTCGACGATGATCTTCCGGCCCGTCAGTCCGCAGTCCCCGTGCGGGCCGCCCACCACGAATTTCCCGGTCGGGTTGACGTGGTAGGTGACTTGACCATCGGTCAACTCCTCGGGGAGCAGCGGCTTGATCACGTCTTCGATCAGCACTTCGCGGATCTTCGCCTGACCGACTTCGGGGCCGTGTTGCGTGGAAACGACGACCGTGTCGATCCGCAGCGGTTTGTGGCCGTCGAAGGCGACCGTCACCTGGCTCTTGCTGTCCGGGCGGAGCCACGCGATCTCCCCCTTCTGGCGGACCTCGGCGAGCCGGTTGGTGATGCGGTGCGCAAGCGCGATCGGCAGCGGCATCAGCTCGGGCGTGTGGTTGCAGGCATAGCCGAACATCAGGCCCTGGTCGCCCGCCCCAATGTCCTTGCCACTCGCCTCGTCGGCATCGACCCCCTGAGCGATGTCGGGGCTTTGGCGGTCCAGCGAGAGCATGACCGCGCACGTGTCGGCGTTGATGCCCCAGACGTCGTCGGTGTACCCGACGCGGCGGATCACGTCGCGAACCACGTCCGGATAATCGATCCTCGCCTTGGTGGTGATCTCCCCGGCGACGACGGCGATTCCGGTCGTGACCAGCGTCTCGCAGGCCACGCGGCTGTAAGGGTCTTCCGCCAGCAGGGCGTCCAGGATACCGTCCGAGATCTGATCCGCGAGCTTATCGGGATGCCCCATGCTGACCGCTTCGCTGGTAAACAGATACCTACCCTTTGCCACGAGACCGTCCTCCTTCTACGAGAGTGATCCTCCCACGAACGCCGCACCACTTGGGGGTACGATCAAGGGTACCATTATATTCGCGCTTGCAGCCGGCTCACAAGGCGGTACTTCGCGGCCGGCCCAAACGGTCGTTGGGGACCACACTACCGGGGTGAGCATGGACACCGGAGAAGACGGGAGAAGATCTCACCGCCCTGTCGACGGGAGGTCCGGGCGCGAGGATCCGCGGCTTCAGGCGGCAGCGACGGCACCGGTGTCGTGACGCGTATCGTTGTCGTCCAGCAGGGCGGCGAGCAGGCGGAACGTGCGTTCGGTTGCCCCGAGCTGCCGGGCGACCAGGGCCCTCGCCCGATCGCCCAGCGCGGCGGCCTCTTCCGGGGCTTCCAGGCAACGGCGGACGAATCCGGCCAGTTGTTCGCCGTCGTGTACCACCATGGCCGCGTCCTGGGCCAGCATCGTGGCCACGATATCCCGGAAATTTCGCGTGTTGGGGCCGAAACAGACGGCGGCCCCGTACGCGGCCGGCTCGATCATGTTTTGCCCGCCCCGGGTGCCCATGCTGCCGCCCACGTAGGCTATCCCCGCCGTGCCCCACCACGCGCCAAGCTCGCCGACCACGTCGACCAAGAGCACCCGGGCTTCAGGGTTCGGGCCTTCGTGCTCCAGGTCGGTCCGTCGCTGCCAGGCCAATCCCGAGTCGTCCAGCAGCCGGGCCACCGCCGGGAAACGATCGGGATGCCGGGGCACCAGGATCAACCGCAGTTGGGGCCACGTGCCACATAATTGCCGATAAGCGGCCAGGCAAAGCGATTCCTCCGGCTCCTGGGTGCTGCCCGCCAGCAAGATCACGTCGTCGTCGGCCAAGCCGGCCAGTCGGCGGAGCCGCCGGGTCGTCGGGTTGTCTCGGTCCGTTTCCGCACCGTCGTACTTCATCGAACCGGTAACGCGCACCGCCTGCGCCGGAGCGCCGAGCCGGCGAAACCGGTCGGCGTACGCGTCGTCCTGGACGGCCAGAAGGTCGATCTCGGCCAGCAGCCGGGCGACCAGCGGGCGGATGCGGCAATACCCGCGGAAACTGTGCTCGCTCAACCGGCCGTTGATCACCGCCACCCGGGCCCCCGATTCCCGCGCTGCCCGGACCAGATTCGGCCAAAGCTCCAACTCGGCCAGCACCAGGAGGTTGGGCCGCACCCGGCGCACGGCCGTTCGCACCGCCCAGGTGAAATCCAACGGGCAGTAGAACACGGCCAGGTGCGGGTATTTCTTCCTGGCCAGCGCCAAGCCGGTCTTGGTGGTGGTCGAGACGACGCACTCGCAGTCCGGTCGGTTCCGGGCAAAGTGGTCGATCAGCGTCGCCAGCAGATTGACCTCGCCCACGCTGACCGCGTGCAGCCAGACGCACGTCCCTTCCGACTCCCGCGGCGGCACCCGACCCAGCAGCTTTTCGCCGAATCCCTCCCGGTACTTCCCTTTGCGAACCGCCTGATACGCCAGCCACGGCAGCGCGACCAGGATCAAAAGCAGGTAGACAAGATTGAGCAGATAGGGCACTTGGGGGCATCCTTTCCCGAAAAGTCGTTGCGCGTCGAGAGGGGCCCGATCGCCGTCAGCGAGACGAGGCCACTCTCGTCGTGAGGCGGTCTGCGGAAGAGGGTTTCCGGACTGCGTCGACGGGGACGGAGGCCACAGCCAGCGTGTCGCCGGCAGCAGAGAACAGCTCCACTTCAAAGCCGACGACTTCTCCTGACGCGTCACGATGTTCTTCAACAATTGTCGCAACGTCGCCGCGACGCACGTTCTCTCCGGGGACATCGCGCGTCAGCACGACTCGAGTGAACAGCTCGAAACTCACGACGA
>Ga0307378_10002753_pt1 | contig 26433 bp, 21 predicted proteins | sample UN1MG_FD_202238 | JGI IMG/M metagenome (GOLD analysis project Ga0307378, IMG submission 202238) | Soil microbial communities from Risofladan, Vaasa, Finland - UN-1 | ecosystem: Environmental > Terrestrial > Soil > Coastal area > Acid sulfate soil | place: Finland: Risofladan, Vaasa | collected...
CTGATGAGAGATTTATCATTGAATGGATCTCTGCAGCAGAAGGAAAAAGATTTGCTGATATAGTCTCTCAAGTAAGTAAAATAGCTTTAAAGTAGATATTTATTTGTTGGTTGTAGATCAAGAAAATTGAAATAATATAAAAGGGGTATGTTAGAAAATATGTCTGATCTTCAGGAAGAAAGAAAAAAACGCTCAGAAAAGATGATAAACCTATTTAATTCTTTCAAAAACCAAGAATTAAAAAACTTACCTGTTCCTCCTTTTTCAAAATGGGCTAATGGGAAAATAATAAAAGCGGAGTTTGGTTTAATGGAATTAGAATTTGAAGTAAGACCTGAAATGGCAAATCCAACAAACCTACTACACGGTGGGATACAATGTGCGTTAATGGATGATGTGATAGGGATCACAACCGCCACATTGGGTTATAAAGGGTTTCCAATTAGCATAGATTTCCATATAGATTATTTAGGAAAAGTTCAAGTTGGTGAAAAAGTAAGAGTAATTGGAGAAATTATACGGGAAGGAAGAAATATTATCCATGCGAATGCAGAAATTCGTGATATGAATAATAATTTGATCTCAACTGGTAATTCGAATCTACTAAAGACTAAGTTTATACCAGATTATGTAAAGACAGCGGATAATTTAGAAAAATAATCAAGAACGTTCCATTGTTCTTTTATAATTTGAAATCTTAGATAGGAGAGGAATAAATTCTAAAGGATCTCCAAAAACTGGAACCTTCCTTTCAATTAACTTTTTAGTAATTTTTTCTCTTTCTTCCGGGTTATTTAAACGTTGGATTATAGGAATTAATGGTTTATTATGTTTGTGGCCTAAAGTTAGGCTTTCTATCATATTAAACTCAAAATCTTGATTATCTCTTGATTTAAGAACAGGAGTTAAGTAAAAGCTAGGCATATCTAAAATTAAACCATCTATCTTTTTATCTGATATAGCAAGATCAATAATTTCATACACAGAAATTACAAAGAAAAATTGCGCTGCTAAATCTAATGGATTATTTGAACTTGTACCTGGCAAAAAGAATTTGGACTTGAGTTTATCTTGGATTTCAGGGCTAAATGGAGGTACTTTAAAACCTGCTTTTTCAAGTAGATCTACTAAAATCACACCATATCCTCCACTTATACTAAAAACTGCTAAATTTTTCAATTCAAAAATTCCATAAAAGTCAATTAAACGAGCAGCATAGAGTAATTGCTCCAAAGATTCAACATCAATAATATTAAATTGCCTAAAAAGAGCCTTCCAAAGTCGATTATCTCCGGAAATTGAAGCCGTATGAGTTTTGGCAGCAATAGAGCCCGTTTCAGATTGTCCACCTTTTAATACTACAATTGGTTTTTTGTTTTGTTCAAGAACTTTCTTCAAATCATCGATTCTTCTTTCTTTAATACCCTCGAGATAACATAAAATAATGTCTGTTTCTGGATCATTACTTAAAAAATAAAGTAGATCAACAAAATCTATATCTGCTCCATTTCCAAATGAAAATACTTTCGAAAAGTTAATACCTAATGCCTCTGCTCCATATATTGCAATATTACAGATCCCGCCCGATTGTGCAATAAATCCTATATTTCCTGGTTTTGTTGGAAATCCTAGACGCCAAGCTATACCTAACTTAGGATAATATATTCCCAATCCATTTGGTCCTAATATTCTTAGTTTATTTTGTGCTCGCTTTAATAATTCCTTCTCTAAAGCAATACCCTCTTCTGTACCAGAATCAGAAAATTCAGATGTAAAAATAGTCACTAATTTTACTTTTTTTTTTACACAAGCATCTATTGTCCTTAAAACTTGGGATGGTGGAACCGCGATAAAAGCAAAATCGACTTCTCCAGGAATGTCTTCTAATGATGGAAAAATATTTTTCTTATCAAAATTAGGAATTTCTTCAACAGTAGGATGAACAGCATACGTTGGTCCTTTAAAATATTCCGCATGATTTCTTAAAAAAAAGTATTCTCGCTTTTTAGAAGGGCCAATAACCGCAATAGATTTAATATCATTTATGAACGAAACATCCTTGACATTTAAGTACGTAGAATCTTCCTCTGTCATTATATCCTAGAATTATTTATAGCATTAAATTTTTAAGATTTAATATTTTTACAAATGCATTTATTTTATTAGATAAAATATTCGCAAGAAACATTAAGCAATTTTAGTTATTTTAACATGTCTATAAATTTTAGTAAGAAATAAATAATTCTGAAGTACACAAAAAATAGTAATTCTTATTGAAGATCTAATTCTATTATAATTCTTTCATTCATTTTAAGGAATATTTACAATTATGTGAAATCTATTAAAGAATATATACGTTTTTGTCTATACAATCCTGTAAACTCTCTTAATATAATATACACTTTTGTGTATTTAATCTTTTTTTATTTTACATTAAAGTAGAATATGCTAACATATATAATCTCTTATATGACTTTCACATTTATCAAATAAAAAAATAAGATTTATATATTACACGGCATAATAAAGAATCACTAAAAACGTCTAGAATTTTATAGTGTGCAAACCACTTATAGAAATTTTATGACTTTTTGGCATTGTTCTTAGTATCTTCAAATGAGACAACATTTTGAATATAAGAACAGTGAAAATGGAAAAGAAATTTCCAATAAATTTAAAAAAAAAAATAAGATGATAAAAAAATGAGAAAAAAACTAGTTACATTACTAGTAGTCTTCGCCTTTTTAAGTATTACTTCCTTTACATTACTGTCTAATGTCACAGGAGATATTAAAAACGAGCCAACTTTTGATGTAGAACCACTCTATGATGCTAAATATGCTGATACTTTGACATTTGAAGCAGAATTTAAACCTCCAAATAGTCCATGGGAATACCCTCTTCTTGATGATTATAAGGGTACCTTATACTGGGTAAATTTTTCTAATGTTTTTAATGGTACCTATGGGAATATCTGGGTTGGATTAGATGAAGATTATGATTGGTATGTTGATAATGGTGAACCAGGTTTTAGTCCTGATGATGTCTGGTTTTTTGGATATCCATGGACTCCTGTAGGTATCCCAGGATACTTACCAGAAGGCTATGTTGACTATATAACTGGACAAGATCTATTAGAGGTTTTAGAAGAATTTGATAACAACATACACGACACTGTTGTTGCACACTTTGGTGAATATGAAAACGATCCTGCAATTCGACCTGGTCCATACGGAGATGGTACAGTGCAAATAATGATTTTCAATGTTAAAGATGAATTTTTCTATGATCCTGATAATGCTCAAGGGTTTATCATGGGCTATTTCTGGTCTTCTATCGCCGCTTGGGGTGCAAACGCATTCCATATGGACACTTATCAATGGTGGAGAAGGCAAGGAGCTACCCCTCCAATGGTAGATCCATATAATGGATGGGATTTTACAGGGCTCAGTGTTTTAGAATACCAATATGAGGGAACATTTGCCCATGAGTTTCAACATCTTGTCAACAATGACGTAGATCCAGACGAATATTCTTGGGTTGATGAAGGGAGCTCAGTTTTAGCGGAATATCTTTGCGGATATGGTTTCTCACCAGGACATATTTCAGAGTATTTATTCTGGTTCTGGGATACACCATTAACGATATGGGAAGGATTTCTAGCAGATTATGGAGCATCTTTCTTGTGGACCTTCTACATGTACGAACACTACGGAGGAGAATCATTAATATGGGACTTCTGTCATGAACAAGCTAACGGAATAGAGGGATGGAATAATGTGCTTGCTGCTCGGGGTATAAAGAAAACATTCGATGAGATCTTCCAAGACTGGTGTATCGCAAACTATCTTGATGATACATCATTTGCACATGGAAGATATGGGTATTATGAATTAGATATACCCTCTGAAAACTCAGAATGGATGAGTATACAGGAGTCAATGGCAACGTGGTATGGTTGGTACGGAAGCGGCTATTTTGATTGGTATGTGGGTGAATATCCATACACTACTGATTATATCGCGACTGGCCGTGGATTACCTTACACTGCGAGTTATGTAGAATTTTTCGATGCACCATTCTTATTTGAGGTAGAATTCGACGGGGATGATACATGTGGTGCCGCACCAACTAGTGGTACCCATAATTGGTATTCTGATGGAGAAGCCTGGTCATGGTGGACACTTAGTCAAACCTTTGATATACCTGCTACAGGAGCATGGCTTTATTTCTCAAACTACTTTTCAATTGAATTAGATTGGGATTATGGCTATGTAGAGGTTTATGACTATGATACTGGAGTGTGGACCACACTACCAGGTCTTTACACCACAGATTATCTTGGCTATGCCCAGAACAATCCATATACTCCTCATGAGAGAGAACCATATCTGTATAATTCTACAGGAACATGGAACTGCTTTACGGGAGACAGTGGTGGTTTATACACAGAAGCAATGGATCTCACACCTTTCGCAGGACATACTATAGAATTATCCTTTACGTATTGGACTGATGCATATACACTTGGTTCAGGATGGTATCTTGATGATATTGAAATACCTGAAATTGGATTCTATGATGATTGTGAAACCGTGGGTGACTGGAATGTTAGTCCAGAAGGTTATGGATGGTACTTAAACGATGAGATAATTTACAATAATTTTGAAGTGAATTTTATCGTCTCGACAACTTTAACCAAGAAGGATGGTACCCCATATAAAACATGGTATAATATAGATCGAATGAAACTCGATGATGATACTGAATCAGGCGATGAATTTATGGTTGTTATGAATAATAAACATATTTCAACCACTGTTGTAATGGTCGTTGCTAACCAACCAGGTTATGAACACACTTTTGGTACTGGTTATACTTTCAAAGCAGACTGGAAGCATTGGCATCAGCATTATTGGTGATAAAAAGTCAAACCAGAGATTTAAACAAAACTTAAATTTATTTTTTTTTCTTTTATAATTTTCTGAACTCGTTTAGTTACAAAATCTATTTTAGAAATAATTGAATGATTCCAATTCCATTTCTTTTAAAATTCTCCCAATTACACTACAGCAATATTTTAGTTGTTTATTAAGTCAGGATATAATAATTATATTCATATAGAAAAAGGATTTAAATGATTATTATCAGTAAGACAAGATGATGGAGAATAGGCTGTACCCATTAGAACAAATAATGCGAAAATTTTTATGTTTAAAAAAAAAGGAGATGATATAAAAATTGGAAACGCTACAATTTTATTTGTAATAATCTTCATATTTTTAAATGTTCTAATGGTAGATTTCCTTATTATATTAACATTGCTGCCTGTAAGAATATTTTGATTTTGTATTTTAATTTTATACAATCTGAAAAGTGTATAAGAGAGGATATTACCACAAAATTGATAATATTGGTTGAGATCCTCAGATAATTTGGATAGTTTAATAATAAATTTTTAAAATTTATTTGAAATCTTTTTCAAAAATAATTGTCAATTTTGTAAAATGAAAAAAAAGATTTATAAATTTGTCAACATAATAGGATCTCAACAAAATTGTCTAGAATTTCGTAGGGTGTAAACCAATTGGAGAAATTTTATGACTTTTTGGGTTTGTTCGTAATATTTTCGAATGAGACAACATTTTAAATATTTGAACAACAAAAATGGAAAAAAAATTTCTAATAAATTTAAAAAAAAATAAGATGATATAAAAATGAGAAAAAAACAAATTTTTGCAATATTAATAGTCCTCGCCTTTTTAAATGTTGCTACCATTTCAGCAGCTATATTTGCTACTGGAAAAGTTAAAGGTGATGAAGCTTCCGAAGGAACACCAATAGAACTACCAATGAATGACCAGCCACTCGATTCAACACAAAAACTTAAAGATAAAATAGTTGAAGGAGCAGTAGCAGATACTGGAAATACATGGGAGGTGCTTGTCAATGATGATGCTACTGGCGATTTTTATTATCAAAACTTCACTATGATTTTCGCGGGTCTTAATTGTAACATCTGGGTTGGATTAGATGAAGATTATGATTCGTATGAAGATGGTGGTGATCCAGGATATTTGGATGATACTTGGTATTTTTCCTATCCATGGACTCCAGATGGATATCCAGATGCAGATTATCCCGGTGGATATTATTTATACCCAGATTATGTTGACTATATAACTGGAGCTCAACTAAAATACCTTGTAGACGAGTTTGACAGCAATATACACGCGAAAGTAACCGATTGGTTTGGTGAATATGCTCCTCGACCAGGACCCTTAGGAGATAAAAAGATTCAAATTTTGGTATTTAATATTCTTGATGAATTTTTCTATTCACCTTTAACCGCTCAAGGATATATAGCAGGATATTTCTGGGGTTATGTAAGTGATCTCAACAACGCAAATGTTTTCCATATGGACACTTATCAATGGTGGAGACGTGTTGGTGACATCATAGAATGTCCAGCACCATATGAACATCTTAGTCCATTACCAAAACAATACGAAGGTACACTTGCCCATGAATTTCAACATTTAGTCAACTATGATGTGGATCGTGATGAGTACTCTTGGGTTGATGAAGGATGCTCAACTTTAGCGGCATGGGTTTGCGGATATGGATTCACTTCAAATATTTTCTATTACATTGCCTATTGGTGGGGAACATCATTAGTGATTTGGGATAATTATTTAGAAAATTATGGAGTAGTTTTTCTGTGGACCTACTATAATTATGAACATTACGGAGGAAAAGAACTAATCCAAGCTCTTGCAAGCGATACAGATAATGGAATCCAGGGATGGAGCAACGCACTTTCGGGATTTACAACAAAAACTTTTGACGAAATTTTCGAGGATTGGGCTATTGCCAATTACCTTGACAATCCATATATTGATGATGGACAATATGGTTACTATGATTTTGATATTCCTTCAGGTCCCACAGGCTGGTGGGACATACCTTATTCAATTTGGTATTGGGAAGCTGCTTATCCAGGCGCTTTCGACACAATGGTTGATAAATATCCAAATTATGGATATCCTTATCCAAATGGCGCCTGTTTACCATATGTAGTGAACTATGTCGATTTCTCCAAGAAGGGAGCATCAATATTGGAAGTAGAATTTGATGGGTATGACTATGCTGGTGCTGTACCATATAGCGGTGCTCGGAATTGGCATTCTGATGGAACACCATCCTCGTACTTTAAACTTGGGAATACATTTGATATACCTGCTGGAGGAGCAACATTAACCTTCTGGAATTTCTATTCAATCGAATTAGATTGGGATTATGGTTATGTAGAAGTCTACGACCATTATGACAATAAATGGACAACACTTCCAGGACTTACCACAACTACATATCTCTATACGGAGCAAGATAATCCAAACTGTCCCGGAGTCATTGATGATTGGGGATTAGAACCAGCTGCGTATAATGCTGCAGGAGAATGGAATGCATTCACAGGAGATAGTCCAGGCTTGTACCAAGAAGTAATGGATCTATCGCCTTTTGCAGGTCACACAATAGATTTATACTTTACTTATTGGACCGATGAATACACACTTGGTTCGGGTTGGTACCTAGATGATATAGCAATACCCGAACTTGGTTTCTTCGACAATGTTGAAGGTGAGCTTCCAATGTGGAACGTAGAAGGAAATTGGTATATGAATGATGATATAATCTATAATGATTATGAAGTAAACTTTATCAACATCTTGAATTTATACGGGAAGAAAGGTGATCTTGCAGGAACTTACTTTTATATAAGCTCAATGGTCATCGATACTAATAACGAAGAAGGTCAACAACAATTGTTAGTACTTGATGTTGATAATCTTATTGAAAGCTATTCCGTAATGGTAATTACTAACCAACCAGGAAAAGAACACACTTTTGCTAGCTCTTACGACTTCAAAGCATCTGTAGTAGGTAGAACATGGCGTTGGAATTGGTTCCACTAAAATCCGTGATTTACAAATCTTTAAAAAATTAAATCATTTTTTTTTTATTTCTTATTATTTTCTATTGACGTATTACTGATTGTTTTGACACTTTTTTCATTAATGCTATAATTTAAAAAAGAGAGATCTTTATCAAAGAAAGATTATCATTACTTTATCAAGAAAATAAATATATTATTTGAATAATGGAAGATTGGAAAAATCAACTAAGATATGATCCTTTAAACATTTTACTCTCTAGTGAAAATAAGGAAATTCAATATTTTATTAAGCGAGATCTTTTAGATGTAGGAGTAAAATCACCTAATATTTTATGGGTGCTTCCAAAAGTAGAAAAGATACTCAAAAAGCAACAAGAAAATGGTTCATAGAAATACCATAGTAGTAAAAAAGATTTGAGGTCTCAAGAAAACTATGATCAGCTAGAAACATATAGGCAATTAGCTCTTCTAATTGAGAAGTATGGTTTTAATAATCAGGATCCCGTTATTCTAAAAGCTGCTGAATTCTTATTTTCATTTCAAACTAAAGAGGGTGATTTTAGACGGATTTATGGAAAACAATACTCTCCAAATTACTCAGCTGCGATAATGGAGCTTCAAATTAAAGCGGGATATACAGATGAACCACGAATAGAAAAGGAATTTAAATGGCTTTTATCAGTAAGACAAGATGATGGAGGTTGGGCGGTACCCATAAGAACACAGAATGCTAAATGGTTAGAAGTTATAGATAGTGAAAAAATATTACAACCAAACAAGAAAAAACCCTTTTCACATATGATTACTGGCGTAGTATTAAGAGCTTTTGCCACTCATCCTAAATTTCAAAATTTAGAAGAAACTAAAACAGCGGGAGAACTTTTAGCATCACGATTTTTTAAACCTGATAATTACCCCGATCGAAAATCAGTCGATTACTGGTTCAGAGTATTATTTCCTTTCTGGTTTACCGATATTGTATCTTCACTTGATACGCTCTCTAACTTAGGTTTCACTCCATCTCATCCTCAAATCGAATTAGCACTTAAAACACTAAGAGAGAGGCAGTTAGAAAATAGTTTATGGGATCTAAAATTATTAAAAACTAAAGATAAAAATCTTCCTTTTTGGATTGCCTTAGCAATCTGTCGGATATTTAAAAAATTTTATTAATTGTTTGTATTTTTAAATTATGCTTGATTAACCCCATATAATTGGCAATAATTCAAAAAATATTTAGATTAAAACAGATTGCAAATCCAAAATATTCAAAATTTACTGAGAGAATTAAGAGAGGACAATACCTCTGGAGCTAATGAATTTATTGATAAAGCTCTTGAAATAATTAAATTTCAACTTAGTTTAACACAAGATCCACATAAAGACATTAAAGAAGAAATGATGATTTTTTCGAAACAAATAATTGATTCACGCCCAAGTATGGCTCCTTTAATCAATACAATAGGATATCTTATACACGATTTAGAAATAATAAATAAAAATAGAATTGAAGAAAGATTGATTCAATTTCAGATTGATAGAGAGAAAAGAAGAGAGACTTTAGAGTTAAATTTCCACACTTTTTTAGAAGAAAATAAGAGAGTTCCACTGAAAATAATGTTGATATCATATAGCTCAACAATTATCAATCTATTATTGAAAAACAAAGAATTTAACTTTGAAATTTATGTACTGGAATCAAGACCTCTCCTTGAAGGGCAGAGAGTTGCCGAAATCTTATCTCCCCATTTTAAAACTCATTTAATTATAGATGTTGCTATGGGCACTTATATTGATGAAATTGACTTGGTTTTAGTGGGTGCCGATAGTATTTTAATAGATGGTTCAGTTGTCAATAAAATTGGAACATTTCCGCTAGCGGTATTAGCTAATGCAAGAAAGATAAACGTTTATGTAGCGTGTGATTCATATAAATACAATTTAAAAAGCCATTATAGGTATAGTATTTTAATTGCAGAAAAACCATTAAAGGAAGTTTATGATAAGCAGATAACAAATAATTTTTTAGAGGTCCATAATTACTATTTTGATATTACACCAGCAAAATATATTTCGGGAATTATTTCAGATTTAGGTGTTTTGGATAATAAAGAGTTTTTAGATAAGGTGAAAAAAGCACTTCCAACCGAGTGGTTTAAATATTTTATAAATAACAAAAAGATATGATTTTAGAGTCAAAAATGAAAGCAGAAGAATTAGAAACTAAAAAAGTAGATAAAAACAACTCTGAGAAGGAATTTAATGTCGATAATGTATATCGAATAACGGAAAGACTTGCTTTCCCTAGATTGATAGGATCAGAGGGAGAGAAAAAGGCTAGAGAGATTGTAGTGGATGAATTTCAAAATGTAGGCAATATTCCAATTTATAGAGACACATTTAAGACTTCTTTTTATAATTGGTTATTGATAAGGTTTATATTTTTAATTACTGGTTCTGCTTTGGTTTTATTGGCTTTATCAACTTACATTAGTCCTTTTTTAACACTTGGTTTATCTATTTTCGCCTTTTATATTTCATATAAGGCACTTGGTATATCCGTGTCAACCAAAATTAAATTATTTAAAAATGAGGCAAATAATTATGAGACAGAAAATATTTTTACTAGCTTGAAAAGTACCAATTCATATGCTAATGTTATTTTTATGGGGCATTGGGATTCTAAATCCCAATCATTTCCAACATCGACCCGTATTATTATATTTCTTATTTCTGTTTTTGGTTCTCTAATTCTTATGATAATCTTATTCATTTTAAGCCTACTTACAATTATTATTAATTTTAACATACCAATTTTGAATAATATATTATTGGATGCCTGTATAGTAATTGCTGTAATTGGAGCGATTAATTATTTTAATAAAACGGGCAATGAATCCCCTGGAGCATATGATAATGCAGCTGCAGTGGGTATTTTAATAGAACTCGCAAGATATTATAAAATAAATCCGATTAGTAATATAGACTTACTGTTTTTATCTACTAGTTCAGAAGAGTTAAACCTGGGAGGAGCAATTCATTTTATACAAAAATATGCTCACCAGTTTAAGAAAAATTCAACTTATTTTATTAACCTAGATTTAATTGGTGGGCATGAACTAATTAGATTAATAACTTCATATGGAATTCCACGAAAAAATTCTTCTAAAAAATTAAATAAGTTATTTTTAGAAAGTAGCGAGGATTTAAGTATTAAATTAAAAGATGTTTATGCTCCTACTGGCGCTTGGTCTGATTATATGCCCATTGTTAACGAAGGTTATGAAGCCTGTTGGCTTGGTTCTCAACCAGGTTTGAAATTTGTTCATACTAAGAATGATACTATGGATTTAGTTTCAAAAGAAGGATTAAAAAAAATACTCCTTTTATGTGTAGATGTTGTAAAAAAGCTAGAAAACGAATATAATTAAGAAACCTTTTCCCTAATTATGTGAGCTATTTTTTATAAATGAGATTTGGGAAAGTTTTAAGAAAGATTATACATAACTTAAATTTTATCCTAAGATTTATTTTATCGAAATTGATTATTTAGAAAATAATTAAAAAGTTATTTAAAATGTTAACCCCAGAACAAATTAAGGAAGTTTTAAGAAATAATGTAATCAACCTAAGATTCCATGCAAGAGGAGGACAAGGGGGAGTTACAGCTTCCAATTTATGTGTAGAAGCTTTTTACGGTTATGGTGTTTGTCAACCTCTTTTCGGTGCTGAAAGAATGGGTTCTCCAACTGAAAGTTATGTTAGACTTTCATTAAATGAAGATTTAGTGCGATCTAATGAACAAGTTTACGGGCCTCATTTTGTATCTATTTTAGATCCGTCTCTTTTAGGAGAAATTAATGTAACTGCTGGTATGCCTAAAGGAGGGTGGTTAATTGTAAATACTGTTATGGATCAAGCGTCCATCCAAGAAGTGGTTGGAAGAAAAGATATAAATGTAGCAACAATTGATGCAACGAGAATCGCAATGGAGGTTTTAGGTAGAAATATAACAAATACTATAATTTTGGGTGCTTTAATTCGAGTATCCCATCTCTTTACATTGGATGAAATTTCTGATGCCATTATGAGAAGATTTAAAGGAGAAATTGCAGGGAAAAATATCCAAGCTATAAAACAAGCTATTGAAGAAACTTGTTTGTATGATCTTGGATCTGATATAGATTTTTCTTTAGACACAAAAGTACCCTGGCAACAAGTAAAACCTGGATTACCTGGATATAAAGAGATGGATAAGGCAGGAGTATGGTATTGTGACGAAAATATCATTCCATATGGAAGTTCTCAGGTAATGACGGGAACGTGGGGTGAATGGGACATCATATGGGATAAAGAAAAATGTACTGATTGTGCTCAATGTTGGTATATTTGCCCAGATTTCGCGATAGTTCGAGAAAAGGGAGATGATGGATTATGGCATATGGCGGGAATAGATAGTTTTCATTGTAAATCATGTCAGAATTGTATAAATATATGTCCTGTAGAAGCTATAAGTAAGAAATTAAAACAAGGCCCGGCATCTTGTGCGGTACCAGAAGAAAGTGGAGGTGAATAGCCTAATGAGTGTAGAACCAATGCGTATTTTTTTCAAGGAAATTAAAGAACCTATCGAAACTACGATGATAGGAAACTATGCTGTAGCAGGGGGAGTAACACAAACAGATCCAGATGTCATTTGTGCTTTTCCGATCACTCCTCAAACCCAATCGGTTGAAGGATTAGCAGATGTTGTTAATCATGGAAGACTGAAAGCAGCATTTATAAATGTCGAGTCAGAATTAGCAGCAATAAGTTATTCAACAGCTGCTTGTGCTGCGGGAGCTAGAACTTTTACTGCGACAGCTTCTCAAGGTTATTTATTGATGACGGAAGCATTACCTATGGCTGTAGGATGGCGAGTACCCTTAACCATGATGATTTCAGCGAGAGCGTTTAATTCTCCCAACTTGTCAATTTGGAATAGTTGGGAATTTGTGCAAACTAATTCTGAATTAGGGTGGAATTGTATCGTATCTGAAAATGTGCAAGAAACGTATGATGCAGCAATATTATCAGTTATGATTTCAGAAGATTCTCTTTTTCCTACAATGTTTGTACATGATGGTTTTATTATTTCGCATTCAGTACAAAAATTAACTCTCATCCCAGATGAAATTGTTAGAAATTTAACTCCAAAAAAGCCAAGACACCATATAACCACTAAGAAACCGGGTACATGGGGCGGAATTGTAACTCCCGATTATTTCATGGAAGGTAGAAGAAACTTGGAAGAAGATAAAAAACCAGTTTTAGGGATTATGAAAAAATGCTTTAAAGATTTTGCGAATGCTACTGGACGTGAATATGATTTAATTGAAACATTCAATCTTGATAATTCGTCAAAAACAGCATTTCTTACAATGGGATCAATGTGTGGGAATATAATAAGCTGGATGACAAAAAATAAAGATGTAGGTTTAATAAAAATACGTGCTTACAGACCATTTCCTTATGAAGAATTACAAAAAATAGTTCAAGAACACAATATCGAGAAATTAATAATATTAGAAAAATCGGATTCATTAAATGGCCTTTTACCTCCCGTTTCGATGACAATTGCCTCAGCCTTATATCCCCTTGGAACTTTATTTAGAAGTTTTATTGTAGGTTTAGGGGGTCGAGATGTTACGAGGGATGAGTTTGACGTTGCAAAAATGAAAATGGCATCTGTCACAGATATGAAAGGAGAACTTTATTCTTATCTCGGTGTCAGAGAATCAAAAGATAAAATTTTGGGGGTAGATAGATAAAATGTCGCAATCAGAAAGAAATATTATAAAAATGGAAGATCTATTAGCGAGAGATGGAAAATCTAATGTTTTGTTCTTCAATTATGATAATGAAGCATTTATGAACACGGGTATACAAGAAAGCGGAGGAACTCCTCCTTACGCGTCCACCACAACTGGTCCAGCGGGAAAGAAGATACCCGGTAAAGTCGGAGTAAAACAAGATTTAGTTACTCCATTTGCTTTCTATGGTTCAAATTCATTATTCTTAGCAACTCTGAACCCTGCTTATCCAAATGATTTTATGGGAAAAATTATTGAGGCACTAAAATCTAATGGTTCTTCTTTCCTTCAAGCATATTCTGATTGTATGAGAGGTTGGCGACATGCAGCTGAAGATGCTGTTAAGATATCGAAATTAGCAACTGATTGTGGATATTGGCCACTTTATACTATTCGTGTAAGAGATGGAGTACCAACATTCTCATATTATAGAGGATTAGATATAGATAAGGATAAATTTGTTGAATATTTGAAATCTATGGGACGATTCAGGCATCTTTTTAAACCAAAATTCATGGAAAAGGAAATTGACGAAATAATATATTATACAGAGCGAAGGAATTTTAAACTAAAAGGCTTAATAGAGCAATTTGGAGCAGAAAAACCAATTGATATCTATCGAGTTAACCGAAAAGCACTAGAACCACAAACTCACTTATCTCCTGGTCACGGCCTTTGCCCAGGATGTGGAGCAGGGATGATATTAAACCAGATGGCTACAGCAGCAACCCAAGTTGCTGGTGATAATATAATTTATGTGAATAATACATCATGTTCTGAAGTTTCAACCTCAAAAGATAATGTAAGTTCTTGGCGTGTTCCATGGGTTCATCATCTATTCGAATCTGGCGCAACTGTAGCAGATGGAATAAGCACTGCATATAAAATACTTAAAGCAAAAGGTCTATTTGATGGAGAAGTGCCTTATGTTATACATATTGGAGGCGATGGGTCAACTTACGATATAGGATTCCAATTTCTTAAAGCTGCTCTAATAAGAACAAGTACATTAGTCGAAATGCATGAATATTTGAAAAATCAAAAATAAATCTTTTTAATTAAAATTTTTTTCTTACAATTCTGTTTTTAATAGCTTATGTCTCATACTAATTTGTTTTTAATTTAAAATTCAAATTAAAAAAAAAAATCATGAAACCATTTATCAAAATCCTTTAAGAAAGAAGTATTGGTTTTTTCAAATTTAAAATGATTAAACCATTTAAAATATCGCTGGTAAAAGTTTGAACTATTATTATCATTAAAATAATTATAGATAGAATTTTCATAATCAGATAAACTCAAACTATTTATTTCTGCGATATTAGTTATTTGAAATATTGATGCTACTATAGATTCAGTCATTTTTAAAATTCTCCTTTATTTTTAACAATACCTCAATTTACCATGTAATATGCAGTCTTTAGACATTTCTCAGCACTATTTACAATTGAATTAATTATGTCTGATACATTCTCAATTTCCTCTATCAGCCCACAACTCTGTCCTAAGAGAACAATACCATTATTAACATCTCCTTTATATGCCTTCTCTAATTTTATTACATCATCTCTTATTAATGATATCGAGGTTTCTTCAGCTCTTTTTTCTGTTTTGTTTAAAACAGCAGTAGCCCCTTCCGCATAACTATTCTTCAATACTCTTGCAGGTCCAAAAACTCCTGTAACTAATTTAGTATCAGAGATAGTTGAATTTTTAACCTCATTTTTGTAATTCTCATGAAATTCACATTCCCTTGACGCTATGAATCTTGTTCCCATAGCAATTGCCCCTGCACCCATAGCTAAAGCTGAAGCTAATCCTTCTCCAGTAGCATAACCTCCACAAGCTATCATAGGGATTTCTGGGAATTCTTGCCTAATTTGTTGTAAGAGAATTAAAGTGCTTGTATTTTCATAAGATTGATGCCCTCCACCCTCATGTCCAGTTGCGACAATCCCATCAACACCAATTTTTATTACTTTTTTCGCTAGCTTTAAAGAAGGTATAACATGAAAATTTTTGATATTGGATGTTTCTTTTAGTGCCTTAAAATATTTGTTATATAACATTTTTGGAGATCCTGCGCTTGTAATTAGGTAGGTACATTGTTCTTTAATTTTTGGGTTGTCCATTATAAATCTAGGAATTTGCCTACATAGTTTTATCGCATCAGGTTGTAATGCTGCTGTTCTAATATTTAGTCCAAAAGGTTTATCAGTAAATTCAACGACAGTTTTCATACTTTCTTTCATTTGATTTAAGGTGATTCCTTCACTTAATGTTACATGGCTTAAAACACCTAATCCACCTGCCTCTGAAACAGCAATTGTTAGTTTTGTCGTGTAAAAAGGTCCCATTGGCGCAGCTACGATAGGATGTTTAATTCCAAGCATTTCAGTTATGTTAGTTTTTATTACCATAATTTCCGACCTTTTATTATTAAATTTTTCATTATTTTTTAATAAATGAACATCTATTCAATCTACTATTTATTTGATTTAATAGAGATTAAGTTGAATAATCAGCATCATATATAAGTTTAACCAATTCGCCAATATTAGTATAAATCGTATATTTGATTTGATTATTATGGGGAGTTGTTAAGGGATAAAGAAATATATCAAATAGATTAAAGTTATTGAATGAATAGTCATTCAAAATTAAAATAGGAGTAACATTTGATTTAATCTGAGTTATTAAAAAAAGTATTCTAATTTAATAAATCTAAAAACATAACTTAGAAAATATAATCTAATAATAGAAAAACATGTATTTCAAAAAATCAAAATGGAAATGATTGTTAGAACTCCAAAAATTCCTTTATAGTTCATTTCTAATTATATTTATCGGTGAGCATATTCTTTTTTGTAAAATTCCATAATATCCTTTATAGCTGTATCAACTAAAGGTTTATCATCAGGATCTTCTAGTATTTTGATTAATTCTTCTTTAACTATATTCAATAACTGATTAATCGCTTTAATTCTCTCATCAGGGGTTTCTTGTTCCAATCCTAAAAGATCTCTTTTATGATCCAATTGCCATTTACTTACTGATCGCCAACCAATACCTTTAGCGGCTAATTCATCCATTTTTATATACCTAAGAACAATTTTTACAAATTCATTAAATATTATGTGCTGTTCTTGAGTCATATGTACATTTTTGAAATATTTCTCAGCAACCTTTAGTGCTTTTGGTTTAAAACTCTCTCCAGTAATTTTTTCAGGCATATTAAACACAATTCAAATTTATTATTTTTGGTATAAATTATTAATTTTTCAACCAAGTATTTATAAATTTGGTTTAAACATATTTCGATATTAATTGGCTAGAATTTTAATATTTCCAGTATTATTTCATTTTATGCCAATTAAGGTTGAAATTAAATATCCTATTTTTGTAATAATCATCGATAACCCTAAAGTTAAAAATGCTGTTGATGGCCCAACTGCTAAAGAATTAGCAGATGCATTCAGAGATTTTGAAAATGATAAAGATGCCTTGGTTGCTGTATTATGGGGTGCTAATGGAAATTTTTGCGCTGGGGCAAATTTAAAAGCAATTACTACGGGGATAGAGAACCAAATAGATGCTGAAGGAGATGGTCCAATGGGTCCTTCAAGAATGATGTTATCAAAGCCTGTAATTGCTGCTGTAGCAGGTTATGCAGTAGCTGGTGGGCTTGAGCTTGCACTATGGTGTGATATGAGAGTAGTTGAAAAAAGTGCGGTATTTGGAGTATTTAGCAGACGTTTTGGGGTTCCACTTATTGATGGAGGTACTGTTAGACTCCCAAGATTGATTGGTTTAAGCAGGGCTATGGATATGATTCTTACTGGAAGACCTGTTACTGCAGATGAAGCTCTTTCATGGGGTTTGGCAAATAGAGTAGTTCCAAATGGGCAATCTAAAGAAGAAGCTGAAAAATTAGCTAAAAAGATCGCTGAATTCCCGCAAACTTGTATGAGAAATGATAGATTATCTACTTATCAGCAGTTTGGAATGGATTTAGTAGATGCTATGACAAATGAGTTTAACTTAGGGATAAAAACTCTCGAGAGTGGAGAATATTTAGAAGGAAGTAAAGCATTCTGTCAAGGAAAAGGAAAACATGGGTCTTTTAATAATTAGATAATTTTTTTTAATGTTTAGAAATTAAGTACTCAATGGTGATAATATGATCATTTTTAACGAGTTTAAAGTTAAAACTCCAGAAAGAGAGGTTATCTTGGATATAACGAATGAGATCGGCGATATAGTTAGAGAAAGCAATTTGAAAAACGGCGTGTGCAGAATATTTATTCCACATACCACTGCAGGTATAACTATTAATGAAAATGCAGATCCTTCAGTTAAAAAAGATATCGTTAATTATCTAAACAAACTAATTCCAAGAGGTGGAGGATTAGGGTATTCCTATCGTCATGGTGAAGGCAATTCTGATGCTCATATTAAATGCTCACTAACCGGACATTCTGTTGAAATTTTAATTCATGAAAATCAACTGATGCTTGGTACATGGCAAGGAATAATGTTTGCGGAATATGATGGCCCACGAAATCGAAAAGTTTATGTGCAAATTCAAGGAGAATAATAATTGTTATAAATTTAATTATTATAGCGATATTTAATTTTTAATGGGACATTTATATGAATACTTCATATTGTAATTCTGTAATAATTTCATGTCATGGAAAATTTATAAAGAAGTTATCTACAACAGAATTTCTTAAAAATAAAGAGCTACAAAAGATAGTGTCCTATACTCCTTAATAAATTTTAATACAAAAGATATCGCAAAACAGATTTTTATAAATTAAAAAAAAAAGTGAATTATTTAAAAATTCTTAATTTTAATGTCTTTTCTCTTTTTTCTGTAAATTAAGATGGTAATCACAATCAAATCCACAGAAATCATGAATATTGTAAAGGTTGTTTCTAATCCTATTTTAACTTCCTCTTCTCCAGTATAATAAATTCCAGCGCTAAATATTGGAGATACCTCAGGTATCACTTGATTATCCCTAAGCTGTACAAATACAAATTTCACTCCTTTTCCGGTTGTAAGTAGTAATGGAAATTCAGGATCAAATGGAATCCATGAAGATTTCATCAATGTTGATACATTTTGACCAATACGCATGTGTGTCGCAGGAAATGCGTTTTTAGTGTAATCGTCGTTCCTAGAAAGGACTACACTAACATCTACTAAGTTTGTTTTAGTCTTTTTATTTCCATTGTTGATCATTACACCTGCTTCAGGAGGTACAACACTCAATTTTGGAATTGTTTTATAGGATTTAGATACACTTGTTTCATTGAAAAAATTATAGTCTGCTAAAAAGCGGTAATAATAGGTCTCATAATTATTTACAGCTGTATCATTAAAACTGTCCCTATAATTTGAACCATATATTAAAGAATAGCCAAAATTTGGATCTATTGACCTGTATATATATAGATTGTTATAATTTACGAGTGAAATGTTAGGAAATAATATTAATACAGAATTATTCCCAGGAAATACACTTACATATGGAAATTTCTCAACTTTGTCATCTTTTGGATCCAATGGGTTCAAACCAAAATAAACCTCTGAATTATCTCCTTGACCTCCATAATCAGTATCAGAATTAAGAGGATCAGTTCCATAAAAAAATTCATCTATATTGTATAACCAATCTAAATCTGGATCACCACTAGCTCCATGTTCTCCAGTATTATCATCATGTTTCAAGCCATAAAATATTTCCCAGTGATCTGGAAGTCCATCACCATCTGTATCAGGGACTTTTAGAACAGGTTTTTGTTCTATCCATTCATATTGGTAGCAGTAAAAGGCTCCAGTCTTAATTCTTGTAAATGGTCTTCCTTTATTATCCGTTCCTGTTGCATTAATTATGAATTGATAAGATCCTTCCTCAGAAGTTGGTGTATAAACATTTCCATAAATACCATCACCAGGTAATGAATCTCCATGGTTTCCATCATCAAATAAGGGGATTCGAAATTCTATTCCATGGGATTTAAATCCAGGGGGGATAACATTCATATATACTTCAGCATTCTTAACGGATTTTTGATCAGTTAAACTTACTAAAACTGGTATTCTGCTTCCAATTGGTTCACAGTTGCCCCATCCTGTTGAAATAAATCCATTTGGGGGGTTCAATAATGTCATTGTAAGGTATGTATGAGCAGCACCTTCCACAAAATAACGTAATTCACTACTAGAGGCACCTATGGTGATTTTTATTTTCCATTCGCCCACTTTTGGACCACTTTCTCGATACACAGCACGCCCCATACCTGATGAAGTATCTTCATAACTCCACGCTATAATAGCGCCATCTGGATCTTTTAATTCAATCGATGTGGGTTTAGTAGAAGCATTATAGTGAACTACAAATTCCACAAGATCCATATCATCAGTTACTTTTAACTTGAATTCCTTATTATTTCCAGGATTAATACTTCCACGAGCATGATAAAATCTTTCCATTGGGCGAATCATTTCAGTAATCGCACGATATAATTCAGCAAGATCATTTGGAATATCGCCGCTAGATGGATCAAAACAATGAAAGTATGTTCCTCCTGTGGTTGCGGCTAAGTCCTGCATATCTTCATAAGCAGCATCTGCTCCAATAGTAACTACGTGAACTATAGTACCATTTCCAAGAATGAGAGGTAAAACATCCGCAATATAACGAAATGTATTTTCTTTTCCATCACTCAAAACAATAATATGGTCTGGATAATCTCCGATTCCTTTCGTAACTAATTGCTCTTGACATAAAAACAAACCATCTCCTACAGAAGTTGAACCTCCAACACCTATTAAATCAATTTTTCCATATGCTGTATTTCGATTTGTAGTTGTTAATTTCATAAGCTCATGGATTAAATATGCATCACTTTCAAACGCAACAACCCCTAATTGATCTTCACTCAAAAAACTGTCAACGAATAATTTAGCTGCTGATTTTGCAGCCAAGATTTTATCAGCTGTGATCATACTTCCGGATCTATCAATATTTAACATGAGATCATAATACGTATCCCCATAATTGACACTATCCAATTCTGTTGCTGAATCAATAACATTAGTATCTGCATCAATTAACTCAACCATTAAATTATATAATCCATCAACTGTTTGATTTGGTGCCTGAATTTGTAGAAAATATTTACCATAGACATCAACAGCAGCAAGGACAGTTGCATCATTACCTCCTACTTGAGCTTGAAAATTTTCAGTAAAAAAACCATGCACTGGTGCTTGTTGTCGATAATAAATTTCCACAATTGCTACAAATTTTTCAGGTGTATCATGTGGTCCTACTCTTGCCTGTGCTGTTACTGGAGAATTTTGAGGTGACAAAATAAAAATCTCAGGATCACCAGCTTCAAAAGAGTAACTAAATGTAGCGGTATCTGAAACGCTATTTTCAAGACCTGCAACAATTACAACCACTCTATCATAATTGTTGTTTACAATTGCTCGGTTAAAATCTTGAGATTCAACAGTATATGAATACTCTAAATCATTACCATTCATAGCTAATAAAGTATAAAAGAGATTATTTGTTGAAGCCTGATCAAATTGAACTGTAATAACCTCAACACTTGGATCGATATTTACTTCATAGTACTTGTTTGACCAACTTACTACAGTTTCAACAGGATCATTAATAGGGCTTCCTGCTGTTAAAGTAGGTACAGGATCAATTTCTTTTGACACCGTACCATAATTACTTGAGCCATCAGTTTCATCATCGTCAACAAATCTCCATTCTGAAGGTGTAGTTGCATCATTCAGATCTTTAGCATAAATAGCTATGGAAAAATCTTTAAATACATCTTCAAGGGTTGTTCCAGGACTTAAAATACCTAAAGCATTATTTAACATGGTTATCCCATCGCTTCCAGAGGGATTTGCAGCGGCACTCCAGTAGGTTGAGATTGCATCAACTCCATAGTCAGGATCAGAGTGATCAGACCCAAACTGTTCACAGTAATATTGCCAAAATAAACATGAAGAATAACTAATGGTAGTCAAATCAGAAGCATGGCTACCTGATAAATAACTTTGACACTGTCTAACAAAACTACTACCCGCTTCAGTTCCATCAGCATGATCGAGCCAATCTGATAATTTATCTTGAATCATTCGAGCTTGACCTTCTCTAACCCATTTATTTGCTGCTTGACCGGGATGAGCATATTGACAAACGTGAAAATGTTCGTGTCCCGCTACTTTTAATGGTTCATGATCAGCTGGAAATCCTTGGTTGATATATGAATAATTGAATCCCATCTTAAAGTTTTTCTCTCTATCAGGACAACAAGCCCATCCGTTATAACCAGGTCCTACTTCTATTTTTACTTCAATTGGAGGCTCATCTGCTGCCAACATCGGATCTGGAAAACTCCAAGTTCCTACTAAAAGATCATATGCATCTTCTAACACTTCTGCAAAATCTTCAACTTCTGTTTGTGTTACAAAATTTGTATCCCAATTATCAATTCTAAAGTTTCCATCACTCGAATCAACTGCTGGTCCTGGTGCACTTAGAGATATTTCTCGAGAGTGATTCAATTTTGCATATGCATTAAGGTTTAAACTGATAATCAGAAGTAATCCGATAAATCCAATGGTAATTATCGTTTTCAATTCTTTTACTTTAAATACATCAAATTTATTTTTTTTTAGGTTTCTCATTTTTCTCAACAAAATTCGTTGTTAAATTTTAAGATCAAAAAGATTTATTTAAAGTTTGTGAGCTAATAATAATGCTTTTTATTTTCTAAATATTTAATTCTGTAACATAATTTAGTGGGATGTTATTGCAGTGTTAGGGAATAATTCTTTGTCGAATGTAGCAGAAATAAAAAAAAATGTAAGTAGAAAAAGAGTTTCTAGTTATAATATACGTGGCACTAATAATGATAATATAATAGTTAATTCAAAAATAAAATTTGAATTATGCAATATTCAAAGTTCTGGAATTATAAAGCATATATGGATAACTATTGGTACGAAAGATCCTGATCCATACTATTTAAGAAAAATTTTAATCCGAATGTGGTGGGATGATGAAATTAATCCTTCAGTTGAATGTCCTATAGGAGATTTCTTTGGAATTGGTCATGCTAAATCAATAAACTTTTGGAGTTTACCATTGTCAATGAGTCCACAGGAAGGGAAAGGTTTTAATAGTTTTTGGCCCATGCCCTTTTCTAAAAGTGCAAGAATTGAAATTGAAAACGAATGTGACACTCAATTAATATTTTTTTATTATGTTGATTATGAAGAACATTTAGAATTGGATTCTGACTTAGGAAGATTTCATGTAAAGTGGAATCGCGAAAATCCATGCAAGGGAAATGATTATAGTCTGAAAAAACCACAACAATGGCTTAAAAGAAACAAAACTCATGAAGATGATTATATTGTCTTAGAAGCTGAAGGAGAAGGTCATTATGTTGGATGTCATCTAGATATTCATAATCTTTATGAAACTACTGAACAGAATTGGCCAGGCGAAGGAGATGACTACATAGAAATTGATGATGGTGAAATAATTCTTTATGGAACTGGTACTGAAGATTATTTCTGTACATCATGGGGTCCTTCAGAGTATTATTGTTCACCTTATTTTGGAATAACGATGCCAGGTGGAAAGAATTGGAGTGGTAAGATTTCATATTACAGATATCATATAGAAGATCCTATATATTTTCATAAAAACATAAAAGTCAAAATTGAACATGGCCACGCTAATCAACGTTCAGATGATTGGTCTTCTACAGCATATTGGTATCAAATAGAACCTCATAAAAAGTTCAAACCTATATTATCTGTTAATGAAAGATTACCAAGAGAAGATCCAAAAGAAATTGAAAAATGATTTTAAAATAAATTAATCTTTATTCTATTTTATTTAGAGAAATGTGATATTCAACTCTATCTAACCAGTCATTAACTAAAGAGTTAAATAGATTTGCTTTTTCAATTTGTAGATTATGACCTGCTTGATCAAGAATAGCAAAAGTAGCATTCGGATAATTTTCAATAATCTTCCAAGCATCACGATATCCAACGGATATATCTTGCCTCCCTAATAGAAATAAAGTTGGTTTATCATACATTTCTAAAAGGTTATCTATTTCGAAAGAAAATTCATAGTTAGCTGGAAATATATTCGCTAGAAAATTTTGATCAGCAATTTTCAAACCAGAAAAGACTTCGTCTTTATATCTCTCCCAAATATCTCTACTCTGGATTATTAAAGAATTTTCCAATTCTTCAGCATCAGAAGGACTTAAACTAGAAATTAAATCAGAATCTTTTATTATAGACGTAAAATCTTTAGGTAAATCTCGGTTTTTTAGTTGAGGTATTATAAGAGGACAAATAAATAAGATACCATTTACAAATTTAGATCTTTTTAAAAGAACACCTCTTGCTAAATAACAACCATACGATTCACTAGCAATTATAAATTTTTGATTAGGAATAATCTTATCAATAAATTCTAAAACAACATTGAGGATTTGATCTGAATTTGTTAACCAATCTGGTGCAATAGTTTTCCCCATTCCTGGTAAATCAAAATATATACGGCTATAATTATCTCTATCTTTAAAAATAGGTTCCATACATCCTTTCATTAGACGGTGATCAGGAGTAAATCCATGAATCGTAAGAATTGGATATCCTTCACCATAAATTTCATAATAGATTTTTATATTTTCAAGATTGCATTCCATAATATTATCTTTTTTAGTGTCTTTTTATTATGAAAACTCATTGTATTTAAAAAAAAATTAATAAGAGCGATTAAATCTTTTCTTTTTCTAATCTCTCTATTCTTTCTTCATGTAGAATTTTTATTTGTTGTTGTTGTTCATTGAAAATTTCATGATTAATCGGGAAGAATATAAAAACCAAAATTCCTAGCAAGGCTCCAAGAAGAGGTACGAATCCTACTAATGCTTTTAGGCCTATAAGTGCTGTTGATGATTGAATCTCTGCTTCTGAATCAAATCCCGTTAAAAGTCCTACAATTATTAAAGTTATTCCTGAAAAAACTAACGATAATCTAGCAAATAATGTCAAAATTCCATTGTATGACGCTTCTCGTCTTTTATTGGTTCTTAATTCATCATAATCTATTGCTGTACTTATAGCCGGTTCAGTCATAAGCATGCCAGCAGCTCCGAAACCAGGAAATATTGTAACAAAGATTAGTATAATAAAATCATTTAAAAGAAACAATGGCCAAATTCCTAATGAAAAAATAATCATTGCAAGGAGGAGTCCGTATTTTGGTCCTCTTTTAGCATATATATACCTCCAAAAAGGTACGCTTATGAGGATTCCTATTGCCACTCCTGCAGCAGCAACACCTACTAAACCTTCATCTACTCCAAGAATAAATTTGGCATATAATGGAAGAACCATTATAGTTAATCCAAAACAAAAGTCAAGCAATGTATAAGTTAATGTAATTATTATAAATGGTTTATTTTTAAGAGTCTCTTTAATCGCGGTAAATACTGGTAATGGTTCGTCAATTTGGTATTCCTCTCTTTCTTTTGATCCGCGAAGAGAAAGTAACATTGGTATAGGAATTGTGAGACCCATTATAAGACCTGCAAATTCCCATCCTATCGCATCTGCAATCATCGGAGGGATCATAATTCCAATGAACGATGAAATAAAAGCAATTGTATCTTTTATAGCAACAACCGTAGCCCTTTCTCCTTCTTCTTCATACATTTCGGTATATAAAGCCGACCACCCTGTCATACAAAGTGTAAATCCAAGATCGAATATGAATAGCATAAGCAGGGCATGTAAAAATATAAAAATTCGCTCTGAACTTGAGTAAGGTACCCACCAGAGAAGAATAAATCCAATAGTGAAAGGAATCGTTCCAACAACTATATACGGAACACGACGACCCCACTTAGTTTTCTTCTTATCCATATAAAAGCCTATTAAAGGATCATTTATCGCATTCCAAATTCCGTATATTGCCAAAATCCAACCTGAAAGAGCTAAATCGAGATGTGGTCCATATTCAGCTGTAACATAAAAAAAAACAAATGAGGCAGATATCATATTATAAGGTAGAGCGGATGGTACAGCTCCTAAAGAGTATAAAAGACGACCTCTACGTGAATGTACTTTATCTTTATTATCCGTTTTTGTTTCATTCATCATAATCATTATATTTTTTTATTAGATACAATTTAATTTTGTTTTAAGGTATATTTAAAGATGATAATAAAATTGGGTAATTACCGTAATTGCTACTTGATCTGAAAAAATTATTGATCTTCTTCGAGAATCTCTAAACCTAAAATTTTGGCTCCAGTTATGAATGTTTCCCTAAAGTCTCCAATAAAAGTAACTCGGTGCCAACCAAAAGTTTCCCAGTCATAGTTTTTCATAATTTTTTCTACATTACTTTTTACCAACATTTTTGAGACGCATCCTTTTTCATCAACCACATTATCAATAATAGTTCCTTGTCTGATTGATATTTTCTTCTTAAAAACACTTATTTTAATTGTTGTGACAATTTCACCAATAGGGAATTTAACACA
>Ga0307378_10002754_pt1 | contig 26427 bp, 27 predicted proteins | sample UN1MG_FD_202238 | JGI IMG/M metagenome (GOLD analysis project Ga0307378, IMG submission 202238) | Soil microbial communities from Risofladan, Vaasa, Finland - UN-1 | ecosystem: Environmental > Terrestrial > Soil > Coastal area > Acid sulfate soil | place: Finland: Risofladan, Vaasa | collected...
TCTTCGCCGCCACCGTGGGCCACGTCGGTGAGCGGGTGGACATCTGGCTCGATCCCTACAAGGACGCAAACGACGCCGGCTTTCAGGTCCTGCAGTCGATGTTCGCGCAGGCCGACGGTGGGTTGTTTGGCAGGGGGATCGCCGAATCCCTGCTGATCCAACCCAACAACGTGCCCCTGATCCCGGAGGTTCAGACCGACCTGATCTACGCCTTGATCGTCGATGAGCTGGGGCTGTTCGGAGGGGCCGCGGTGATCCTCACCTACGGCCTGATCGCCGCCCGCGGGTTCAAGACGGCGACCCTCGCCGAGGACGGCTTCTCGAAGCTCCTCGCCGCCGGCTTGACGGCCGTCTTCGCCTTGCAGGCGTTCGTGATCATCGGTGGCGTCACCCGCGTCATCCCGCTGACCGGGGTCACTCTGCCGTTCGTCTCCTACGGCGGCAGCTCGGTTGTCGCGAATATGGTCCTCCTGGCGCTGCTGCTTCTGGTCTCCGATCGGGCGCGCCGCCCGCGTCCCGAAGGGGTTGCCGCATGAATAGGCCGATTGCCCGGCTCTACGCCTTTGTCCTGCTGCTCTTCGCTCTGCTGGTCGCCTTCACCTCGAACTGGGCCGTGTTTGCCGCCGACGACCTCGAGACCAAGGCCGAGAACAAGCGGCCCCTGCTCGAGCAACAGAAGATCAAGCGGGGCGAGATCCGCAGCACCGACGGCGAGTTGCTGGCGGTGTCGGAGCCGGTCGGCAAAGGCGAGCAGAAGCGCTTCGTCCGCTCCTATCCAACTGGCGAGCTCTTCGGGCACCCCGTCGGTTACGACTTCATCACGGAGGGTCGCGCTGGAATCGAGCGCTCCGAAAACGACGTCCTCGTCGGCAAGGAGAACGAGTTCGCGACGATCATCGAGCAGCTGACCGGCTCGACCGAGCAGGGCAGCGACCTGACCCTGACCGTCGATGCCGACGCCCAGCGGCTGGCGACCGATCTCCTCGGCCGGCAGTCGAGTCCGGGCGCGGTGGTCGCGATCGAGGTGAAGACGGGGGCGATCAGGGTGATGGCGAGCACGCCCGGCTACGACCCGAACCTGATCCCCGAGCAGTTCGGCGCCCTGAACAGTGAAGACTCCGGCTCGCCGCTCGTCAACCGCGCCACCCAGAACCCCTACCCGCCCGGCTCGACGATGAAGGTCGTGACCGCAGCAGCCGCGCTCGACTCGGGCGAGTTCACCCCTGACAGCACCGTCGACGGGAGTTCCCCGCAGGATGTCTCGGGCGTTCCGCTGGAGAACTTCGGGACTGAGAGCTTCGGAACGATCACCCTGACCGACGCGCTGACGAACTCCGTCAACACTGCCTGGGCAAACGTCGCCGAGCAACTCGGCACCGACACGATGGTCGAGTACATGGAGCGCTTCGGCATGTACTCCCGGCCCGAGTTCGACTACCCCGAGGACCAGATCCGGGCCTCCGGTCCAACCCGAGGCAACCGCCTCGTCAAGAGCGGATTCGACGTCGGCCGTGTCGCGATCGGCCAGGGCGGCGCCGAGGGGCAGATGCTCGCGACCCCGCTGCAGATGGCGATGGTCGCGGCGACGATCGGCAACGACGGCAAGCTGCTGCGGCCGACCTTCCTCCAGGAGGTCAAGGATCGCGACGGCCGGGTCACCGATCAGCTCGAGCCGGACGAGATCCGTCAGGTGGTCAGCCCCGAGACGGCCGCCGAGCTGACCGCGATGATGGTCAACGTGACCGAGGAGGGAACCGCCGCGGGCCTAGACGTCGGCAGCACCCCGTTCGCCGGCAAGACCGGCACGGCGGAGCGCAACAACGAGGGCCTCAACCAGCCGTGGTTTCTGATGTTCGCCCCGGCCGACGAGCCCGAGATCGCGGTGGTCGCCACGATCGAGACCTGCCAGGGCTGCTTCGGCGGCGTGGTGGCGGGGCCGATCGCGACCGCTGTGGCAGAGAACCTGCTCGCGGGCTAAGGGATCCAGTGATGAGGCTTCAGGAAGGAATCACGCTCGACGGGCGCTACACGCTCAGCCGCCGGCTCGGGTCCGGCGGGATGGCCGACGTCTGGTGCGCCCAGGACTCCGGGCTTGGCCGCGAGGTCGCGCTCAAGATCCTGCACGAGAACTTCGCCCGCGACGCCGAGTTCGTCGAGCGCTTCCGCCGCGAGGCCTCCTCAGCCGCCGCCCTGCAGCATCCGAACGTGGTCGGCGTCTTCGATCGCGGCGAGGTCGAAGACACCTATTACATCGCGATGGAGTACGTCGACGGATCGTCGTTGCGGGAGTTGATCGACCGTGGGCTCGAGATCCGAGAGGCGGTCGAGGTCACCCGCCAGGTGCTCTCCGCGGCCGAGTTCGCCCATGAGCGCGGGGTCATCCATCGCGACCTGAAGCCACTCAACGTGTTGATCGATCAGAGCGGCCGGATTCGCGTCACCGACTTCGGCATCGCCCGGGCCGGCAGCTCGGAGATCACCCGGACAGGCTCGGTGATGGGCACCGCCCAGTACCTGAGCCCCGAACAGGCCCAGGGTCAGGATGTGACCGCCGCCTCCGACGTCTACTCGATCGGGGTAATCCTCTTCGAGATGCTGACCGGCCGGGTTCCCTTCGACGGCGACAGCCCGGTGGCGATCGCCATGAAGCAGGTCTCGGAGTCACCGCCGCCGCCGAGCAGCATCAACCCGGCGGTGCCGCCGGCGCTCGATTCGGTCGTGCTGCGAGCGCTCGCCAAGGATCCCGCCAACCGCTACGCATCGGCGGCGGAGATGCACAGCGCGCTCGACGCGGCCGAGGCCAACCCGCAGCTGTCGGGGCACACCGAGCGCTACGAGGCCTTCGTGCCGCCGCCTGAGGGGGGTGACAACCGCAAGTGGTGGTGGATCGCCGGGGCGGTGGCCCTGCTGGCGCTCGTCGGCGTGTTGCTCTGGCTGTTCGTCTTCAAAGGCGAGGACGTCCGCATCCCCGGCGTCACCGGGGACGATGTCACCGCAGCGACCCTGCGTCTGCAGCGGGAGGGCTTCAAGGTCGAGGTCGACCGGATCCCCAACGCGCAGCAGCCCGGGACCGTGATCGAGCAGGACCCACCGGGGGGCACCAGGGCCAAGGAGGGCGCGACGGTCACCCTGTCGGTCTCTCTCGGGCCCCCGCCGGTCGAGATCCCCGACGTCGCCGGCCAGAAGCGCGGCCAGGCCGAGAAGAGACTGAAGAAGAAGGGCTTCGAGACCCGGGTCGAGTTGACTTTCGATGACAACGTCCCGTCCGGCCGGGTGATCGAGACGAGTCCCGTCGCGGGTACCTTGCTGGTTCCGGGCGAGACCGTGGTGCTGCTCGTTTCCGAGGGAACCGAGTCGGTCACCATTCCGTCCGTTGTTGGCCTCGACCGCTTCGAGGCCAAGTCGCTACTGGACGACGCCGGCTTCGTCGTCGACCAGGACTCGCAGAACTCCGACCGCCCCGAGGATGAGGTGATCCGCCAGCTCCCCGCCGCCAACGAGACCCGCTCGGCCGGGGCCACGGTGACGATCGTCTACTCGAACGGAGCCGGCACGATCGTGCTCGACGACTACGTCGGCCAGAAGCAGAGCTATGCGGAGCGCAAGCTCGCCAAGCAGGACCTCGACGTCGTCGTCCGCATGCAAGGCGTTGAGAATGAATCCGATGACGGCATCGTCCTCAGCCAGTCGCCCGCGGGGGGGTCGCGCGTCAGTCCCGGCAGCAGGGTCTCGCTGGTCGTCGGTGAGTTCACGCCGCCCCCGCCTCGCGTCACCGGGAGGGGGGTTCTGAGCAGATGAAGGTCGTGGTTATCCGCGGCGGTCGCTCGAGCGAGCATGATGTCTCGCTGCGGTCCGGCGCCTCGGTCGCGGCGGGATTGCGGCAGGCGGGGCACGAGGTGGTCGATCTGAGGATCGAACGCGACGGCCGCTGGATCGTCGACGGTGCCGATGGCGCAGGCGGTGCAGACAGTGCAGGATTGGCGGTGACGCCGGCGGCAGGCCTGCTCGGCTGTGACGTCGCCTTCCCGGTTCTGCACGGCCCCTTTGGCGAGGACGGCACCGTCCAGGGCCTGCTCGAATGCCTCGATGTTCCCTATGTCGGCCCGGGTGTGCTCGCCGCCGCGACGACGATCGACAAGCTGACCACGAAACGGTTGCTCGCCGAGCGCGGGATCCCGCAGGTCGGCTTCTGCCAGGCGGGGGAGGAGGGCTGGCGAGCACGGGCCGAGGGGCTGGGCCTGCCGGTCTGGGTGAAGCCCTCCCGGCTCGGGTCGAGCGTCGGCATCGTCAAGGTGAGCGCCGCCGATGAGCTCGACGCGGCCGTCGCCGAGGCCTCGCGCTTCGACCCGCGTGTGATCATCGAAGCGCACGGCGACGGCCAGGAGGTCGAGTGCTCGGTGCTCGGCAACGAGAACCCCGAGGTCTCGATCCCGGGCGAGATCGTCGCCCACGCGGATTGGTACGACTTCGAGGCCAAGTACGGCAGCGAGGGTATGGAGCTGGTGATCCCGGCTCGGATCGGCGACCACGCGATCGCCGAAGTGCGCCGTCTGGCGGCCCAGGTCTTCACCGCCTGCGACTGCAGCGGCCTCGCCCGCTGCGACTTTTTCGTCACCCCGGACGGACGCGTGCTCGTCAATGAGATCAATACGATCCCGGGCTTCACCGCGACCAGCGTCTTCGGGAAGCTCTTCGAAGCGAGTGGCATCCCCTACCCGGAACTCTGCGACCGCCTCGTCCAGCTGGCTCTCGAGCGCTACGAGCGCGAGCGCAGCTACGAGTTCTAGCCCTGGGGCAGACCCGGCCCTGCCAGACTTAGGGGCATGAAGCAAAGAGTCAGCGTGGTTACGCTCGGGGTCGCCGATCTCGCCAGGGCGCGAAACTTCTACGAGGCGCTCGGATGGGAGACCGGAGCCGCTCCCGACGACGACGTCGTCTTCTTCCAGGCCGGCGAGATGGTCCTCGGGCTCTGGGACCGGGCCAGGCTCGCCGAGGACAGCTGCGTTGACGACAGCACTGGCTGGGGAGGCATCACCCTGGCGCTCAATCTCGGCTCGCCCGAGGAGGTAGACGCGACCACCGAGCAGGCCCGGGCCGCGGGCGCAACGATCGGCCGTGAGCCGGCGGAGACAGTCTGGGGTGGCTACAGCGCCGTCTTCATCGACCCCGACGGCCACCCTTGGGAGGTCGCGCACAACCCCCACTGGGGGCTCACCGCAGACGGCGGCGTCCAGCTCAGCTGAGCAGGCGGACGTCGGAGATCTCGACGCGGAAGCCGGTGTCGCCGTCGGGCGAGGGGGCCAGGTCGGTGATCCAGATCAGAAACCATCGGCTTGGGTCGACCGCCCGCAGCTCGATCGTTTGCTCGGCCGAGTCGACCGTGATCGGGCCGGCCAATTGCTTACCCCAGCCGGCGAGGTCGGACGGGGGAGCGGTCTCGATGGAGCCATAGATCTCGGCCGTCCAGCCGGGCTCGGCCGAGGTGATCACGATCTCGCGCGGCGCGGCCTCACCGTCAGCCTCGATCACCAGGCCGACGCCGTCCTTGATCCCCGAGAAGTCGGGCGACTCGTAGGTCTCGGTTGTCCATGCGGTCCCGGCGGGGTTGCCGTCGACCGCATTCTCGAGCAGGTCGGAGCGCTCCTCGCCGTCGCCCGGCGGCGGATCGAAGTCGTCGACGGTGAGGATCCCGACCTCCTGGCCGCTTCCGTCGCTCCCTCCGTCGGCACCCCGGGAGGGTTCGTCACCGCCGGTGAGAGCCGCCAAGGCGATCGCGGTCCCCGCTGCGGCGATCAGCAGAAGCGCTCCCGCCCAGGAGATCCTCCTGCGCGTCAGCAGCTTGCGCCGCCTTGGCACGGAGTCCAAGACCGTGGTCGCCTCTCCAGTCGCGTGACCCGCCCGCGCCACCTCGACCTCCAGGGCACCCTCGAGGTCGGCGAGGAAGAAGTTCATGTTCGCGTAGCGGTCGTCGGGCTGCTTGGCCACGGCGCGCTCGAGGGCCGCCGCCAGCGCTGCAGAGGTCTCCGGCCGTTTCTTCTGCACGTCGGGCACGGCATCGTTGACGTGCTTCATCGCCACTCCCACCTGCGTCTCAGCGTGGAATGGGACGTCGCCGGTGAGCATCTCGTAGAGCAGGATGCCGAGCGAGTAGACGTCCGTGCGGGCATCGACCGGTTTGCCCATCGCCTGCTCCGGTGAGACGTAGTCGGTCGTGCCGAGCACCCGCCCGGTAGCCGTGAGGCCGTGAACCTCGAGCGAGCGGGCGATCCCGAAGTCGGTGATCTTCGCCCGGCCGTCGGCATCGATCAGCACGTTCTGAGGCTTCACATCCCGGTGAATCAGGCGCGCGGAGTGAGCGCTGGCGAGCCCTCGTCCGATCTCGATCGCGTAGGCCGTCGCCTCGTCGAGGCCGAGCCGCCCATCGGTGTCGATCCGCTTCTTCAGCGTCTCGCCCGGTACGTACTCGAAGACGATGTAGGGATGGCCGTTGTCCTCGCCGGCGTCGATCACCGCAACGAGGTTGGGATGGGAGAGCGACGCCACAGCCCGGGCCTCACGGCGGAAGCGCTCGAGCTGATCCGCCTCTTGGGAGATCTCCCGGTGCATGATCTTGATCGCGACCTGCCGGTCGAGCGTCTCGTCCACAGCGAGGTAGACCGTCGACATGCCGCCGCTGCCCAGCTTCGACTCCAGCCGGTAGCGCCCGGAGAGCTGTGTTCCGATCATCGTCATTGGGGTCAATGGCCCCGAGATCGGGTCTGGCTACCTGCGGGCATGAGTACGAGTATTTTCGATCATCGCGATCGGCGCGGTTGGACCACATCGCCGGCGAACGGAGCATTGCGAGTCAAGCGTTGCGGCACAGGAGGGAATGATGGCGGCTATGGAACGCGTCAGGGGCATCGGCGGCTTCCTCTTCCGCTCCTCCGACCCCGCCGGACTCCAGCGGATGATCAAGCCGGCGTAGTTGGCGGGCGACGAGGTGAAGACCGGGCGAGCCGCGTGGAGGAGGTGGTTTCAGCCCGGCCGGTCGATCATGCCGGCCCGGTCGCTGACTCTTCCGATCACCCGGCTGCCCGGGTGATGGGCGGAGAGCAGTTCAACCGCGGCGTCGGCGTCGGCATCAGGTAAGACGACGACGAACCCTAGGCCCATGTTGAAGACCTCGTACATCTCGGCCTCCTCGACCGCACCGCACTCGGCGATCAGACCGAATATCGGCGGGACCGGAAGCGGCGCGCTGATCTCATAGCCGACCTCTCGCGAGAGGCGCAGGAGGTTGTTGAGCCCGTCGCCGGTGATGTGGGCGAGTCCACGGACGTCGAGCGGCGAGGCGAGCAACTCGAGCACCGCGAGCACATAGATCGTCGTCGGCTCGAGCAGAACCTCGCCCAGCGGCCGGCCGAGTCGCTCGTCCTCGAGCGGTATCTCGTCCAACGCCTTGCGGGCGAGGGTGTAGCCGTTCGAGTGCAGGCCCGACGAGGGCATACCGATCAGCGCGTCGCCGGCCCTGATCCGATCACCGGTTACGATCGCATCGAGGTCGACGAGGCCGATCGAGCTCCCGGAGAGTTCCCAGCCGCCGACGACATCGCCAACCTGAGCGATCTCCCCACCGGGGATCTCGATCCCGCTCAGCTCGGCGCCACGACGCAGCCCCTCGCCGATCGCGCCGATCACCGCCGGATCCGCATCCCGGCAGAGAATCGTGTCGACGAGGGCGATCGGCTCGGCACCGACGCAGACGAGGTCGTTGACGTTCATCGCGATGCAGTCGATCCCGATCGTCTCGAAGTGCTCGAGGCGCTCGGCCAGGACCATCTTCGTGCCGACACCGTCGGCGCCGAAGGCGATCCCGCGATGCTCGTCGATCCGCAGCACGCTCGCGAAGTGCCCCGGGAGCGGGACGACACGGGACGGCTTGCCGGTGTCGATTCTCCCCAGGGAGGCGAGCAGGGCTTCGACCGCCGAGTCGGCCTCTGATTGGCTCACGCCGGCGGCCTCGTACGCACTTCGTGCGGGTGGCTGTGCCGGTGGGTCAGTCATAGACCTGATTCAACCTGAAGAGGCGGCGCAAGACGACGCCGGCGAGCCCGAGACGGTAGAGCGCGTAGGGCCACAACGCCCGGTCCTTCTCCACCAGGCGGAGCAGCCTCTGGGAGGCGAGCGTCGAGACGAAAGCCGTCAGCGTCCCGATCGTCAGCGAGCGGCGCAGGCCGCGGTCGACCCCGCGGCGCCGGAGGCGCTCCCCCTTGAGCATCGCCGCCCCCGCGATCACCGGCAGGGCGACGGTCCGCGAGAGCAGGTTCGCCTGCTCTCGATTGAAGCCCCGGCGCCGGGCCGCGATCAGTGTGGCGCCGTTGCGAGAGACCCCTGGAACCAGGGCCGCCGCCTGGGCAACGCCCAAGGCAAGGCCATCCGCGGCGTTCGCCTCCCCCTGGCCGCGGGACTGCGGCATCCGGTCCGAAGCCAGCATCGCGACCGCTCCCAGGGCGAGCCCAGCAGCGGTCGCCCCGGGCCCGCCAAGCCGCCCCTCGATCTGGCGCTCGAAGGTCAGGCCGGCGAACGCAGGGGGGACGAAGCTGAGCGCGATTACGGCCAGCCGACGTCCGTCGATCTGCCGCAGTTCCTCGGCAATCAGCCGGCGCTGGCCGACCATCAACGCCAACGCTGCCCCACCGTGGACCGCTACCTCGAAGGCCTTGCGGTGCTCGGGGTCCACTCGCTCGTGCTCCCAGCCGAGGAGCCAGGGAATCAGGCGCAGATGAGCGGAGCTAGAGACCGGGAGTAGCTCGGTTGGACCCTGGACGATGCCCAGGATGACGGCCTCTGAGGCGCGGAGCGTGCCGTCCCCGGAGGCTCCGCGCTGCGCGTTCATCGCCCTAGGCCGTCGTCTCCGCCGGCTTGGCCCCACCTTCGTCACTGTCGTTGTTGCGGCGCCAGCGGATCAAGAGCCAGATCGCGCCGGCGATCAGCGCCAGGGCCACGGGGTAGTCGAGATAGTGCAGGTAGTCGCGCCACTGCTCCCAGTTGTCGCCGACCTCGCGGCCGATGATCGCCAACACCAACACCCAGGGGAGGCAGCCGGCGAGAGTGAGGAAGGTGAAGCGCCAGAAAGGCATTCGCGCGACGCCGGCCGGCAGCGAAATGAAGGTCCGCACTATCGGCAACATCCGCGTGAAGAACACGGTCGCGTCGCCGTAGCGCTCGAACCAGCGGTCGGCGACGGCGAGGTGCTTGGGGCTGATATGGATCAGCCGGTTCTTCTCCAACAGCTCGAGGCGGCCGTAGTAGCCCGCTGCCCAGGCGATCCAGGATCCGACGACGTTGCCGAGCACGCCGGCGGCGACGATCCCGAACATCGTCATGTCGCCCTGGGAGACGTTGAAGCCGGCGAACAGCATGATCGCCTCGCTCGGAACCGGGATGCAGGCGCTCTCCAGCAGCATCAGGACGAACACCCCGAGCAAGCCCACGGCGTCGATGAAATCCGTCGCAAAATCGACGATCGGGTCAACAATGAAGTCGGTCATGGCAAATCGGCGCCTGGCGGTGGAGTGCTTGCGCGCGCCGATCCACCGAGCCCTGCGCTTGACCGGCACTTTACCCTGTGCGCATGGACCGTCTGCGCGCGCCGGTGATACGTCACCGAGCGCTTCACCTCGCTGCGGACGCGGTGCTGGCCGCTCTGGCCTTCTACCTCGCGTTCCAGCTGCGTTTCTTCGACAGCCTCGCCGGCATGCCGCAGAGGTATTCGGACATGCTCTGGGGCTCGATCGTGTTCGTCGCACTCGGCAAGACCGTGGTCTTCTCTCTCACGGGCCTGCATCAGAAGTGGTGGCGCTACTTCAACACCGGGGATACCTGGGCGATCGTCCGGGGCGCGGGCATCGCCACCGCCCTGATGCTCGCCGTCTACACCCTGGCGCAGCCCTACTCGATCAACATCCCACGCTCGGTCCTGATCCTCGATTTCGCCTTCACCGTCGGCCTGCTCGTCGCCGCCCGCAGCCTCGTTCACTTCTTCCTCGAGGAGCGGCCCCTACGCCGCCGCCGCGGGGCCGACGTGCCCAGCGTGCTGATCGTCGGCGCCGGCTCGGGTGGGCAGATGGTCGTCCGCGAGCTGCTGCTCAATCCCACCCTCGGTGATCCAGTCGGTTTCATCGACGATGACCCCGGCAAGCTGGGAACCCGCCCGGCCGCCGGCCTCAAGGTGCTTGGGAACACGGCCGAGATGGGCGCCGTGCTGGACGACGTTGAGCCCGACGAGGTGATCGTCGCGATTCCCTCGGCGCCGGGCACGCTGCGCGCCAAGGTGGTCTCAGCCTGCCGGAGCCGGGAGATCCGGGTGCGGACCCTGCCGACGGTCTTCGAGCTGCTGCGCGGGGGTGTGCAGCTCACCCGTCAGGTGCGGGAGGTCCAGGTCGAGGATGTCCTCGGCCGTGAGCCGATCGTCGAGGAGCTGGACACCGTCGGGGGATACCTGCGCGACCGGATCGTGCTCGTCACCGGAGCCGGGGGCTCGATCGGCTCCGAGCTCTGCCGTCAGATCGCCCGCGTCCGGCCGCGCCTCCTGATCCTGCTCGACCACGCCGAGGACAACCTCTTCCAGATCGATCGCGAGATGGTCAGCGAATGGCATTTCAGCCGGGTCGAGTCGGTGCTCGCCGACTGCAAGGAACCGGAGCGCATGCTCGAGGTGATGCAACGCTTCAAGCCCGAGGTCGTCTTCCACGCTGCCGCCTACAAACACGTTCCGCTGATGGAGGGAAACCCGCTGGAGGCGGTCCGCAACAACGCGATCGCCACGCGGGTAACCGCGGAGACGGCGGCGGCTTCGGGCGCTGACCGCTTCGTGCTGATCTCGACGGACAAAGCAGTTGATCCCCGCACGGTGATGGGCGCCTCGAAGGCGATGGCGGAGTGGGTCGTCGCCGCGGCGGGCGAGCGCTACCCGGCCACCCGCTTCGTCGCCGTTCGCTTCGGCAACGTGCTCGGCTCGTCCGGCAGCGTCGTCCCGATCTTCCGGCGCCAGATCGAACGTGGCGGGCCGGTGACAGTGACCCATCCTGAGATGACCCGCTACTTCATGACGATCCCGGAGGCGGTCCAGCTCGTGATCCGCGCCGGCGATCTCGGCGACTCCCGCGGGGAGGTCTTCGTGCTCGAGATGGGTGAGCCCGTGCGGATTGTCGATCTCGCCCGCAACATGATCCGGCTAGCCGGATACGAGCCCGATACCGACATCGCGATCGAGTTCACCGGCCCCCGCCCAGGGGAGCAACTTCACGAGCGCTTGCTCGCCGACGGGGAGCGTTCCGAGCCGACCGCCGCGCCGCGGATCAACCGGGCGGTCAAAGCCGAGCCGATTGATCCCGACGAGATTGAGACGATGCTGTCGCGGCTGACCGCGCTGGTCGGCGTCGGCGACGAGACCCATCTTGCGCGGGACGTGGTCGAGATCATCAGCGGCGGAGCGCCCGTAGTGATCGAACTCGATCCGACGGCCGACCCGCGCTGAAAAGTACCCACGGGCGCTCAGCGCCACGGGGGATCGGCGGCTATGCACACTAAGATCCTGCGCTGATTATGACTTCCCTCGAGGAGATCGGCGCGCTCCTCGGCTTCCTCGCGTTTGCGGGCTTGGCCGTGCTCGTATTTCTGACCTTTCAGCAGGCCAGGCACCTGCGACGCCTGCGCGATTGGGCCGGGAGGGCGCCGGAGCGTGCCGCCGCCCTCGCTGCCCGGGGCGAGGAGCAGGTGGAGCGTGAGCCAAGCGAGGAGGAGATGGAGGCTGTGGCCGATAGTGGGCCTGGGCGCCTCGCCCGGTTCGATCAGGCGGCGCGGCTCCGCTGGGCTGAGTTCGACCGGCGGCTACCCGTCGACGGGCGTTTGCTGGTCGGCGGCCTTGCGGCGATCGTGCTCGGCGTCGGGATCGCGACCGGCGCCTTCGGCCTGCTCGGCGACGAATCTGGGTCGGGCGAGCCGACGAAGCCCTCCAAGGGCTCGGGCAAGAAGGGCGAGAACGGCGATCGGGCCGCGGGCAACGCCGGCGAGAACAAGGCCGGCAAGGCCGACGTCGCGGTGCTCAACGGGACCGCCCCTCCAGGTGGCACCGGAGTGGTCGGCATCGCCGATCGAGTCAGCCAGAACGTGCAGGACGCAGGTTTCAAGGTGGGCGCCGTCGACAACGCGGGTTCGTTTACGACCAGCACCGTGATGTGGACCGGCGACGGCGAGGCGAATGCCCAGACGCTTGCCGATGCGCTCACGACGGTCCTCGGGCCCGTCGCGGTCGTGGAGATGACAGCTGACATCGAGGCCTTGGCGGGCGGGGCCGAGGTGGCGCTCGTGATCGGCCAGGACGACGCGAGCATCTGATGTTGGGGGCGAGCACGATCCTGCTCGGCGCCAGCAAGGGCATCGGCACCGAGATCCTGATCAAGGCCGGCGGCGCCGCCGGCGTCATCGCAATCGCCGGGTTGTTGCTCGCCCTGCCACTCTTCCTCGGCCATCGTCGCGAGATCAAGCGGCTGTTGCAGTGGCAGGAGCTCGAGCCCGACCGTGGCGATTCCGGCCCCGATTCAGGCACGTCGGCGACTTCGATGGCGCCTGCCGGGGCCACGGCGGTCGCGACGGGAGTTCTGACGCCGGCTGAGCGGGTGACCGCCGATCGGCCCGCCCTGGCGCGGATCACCGCGGAGCGGGCGGCGATCCAGTCACCTTCGTCCTGGCGCCGTCTGATCGCGCGTGGGCCGCGACATCCGTTGGTCCTCGCGGGCCTGGCGCTGGTCCTGGCGGTGGGCGCGGTGGCGGTTGTTGCGCTGACCGGCACGGTCGGCAGCAACGAGCCTGACACCGCGGGAAAGTTCGATCGCACCTCGATCAACGTCGCCGTCCTCAACGGCTCCTCGAAGACGGCGCTTGCCGGCAAAGTCGCCGATTCTCTCGTCGCGGCGGGGTTCAACACCCCCCAGACCGGCGTCACCGGCCCCTCCGAGCAGACCGTGGTCCTCTACGACAAGGGGAACAAGCGGGCGGCGCAGGTTCTTCAACGTGAGCTCGGGGTCAACGTCGTGCAGGAGCTCGATCGGGCCGCGCGGGCGGCTGCGCCCGACGCCGACGTGGTCGTGATCGCCGGAGAGGACTACGCCAAGGCTTGAGGCAGCGATCTCAAACCGGCCCGGCCCGCCCGGGGTTGGGTCCGGTCCTACTGCTGGGGCTGCTGCTGCTCACCCTCGTCGGCTTCGGGGTCGCCCGGGGTCTCCGGGTCCAGGACGACATCGTCAACACCGTCGTCCTGACTGACCAGCTCGCGCCGGGCGGGCAGGCCGAGCTCAGCTTCACCACGACCGTTGCCGACGGCCACGCCGACGTTCTGGTCACCGATACCGAGGACCGTCAGGTGCGAGCGCTGCTCCTCGGCGGCGACCTCCCAGCGGGTCCGCACGACTTCACCTGGGACGGGACCGGCGACGACGGTTCTCCGGTGCCGGAGGGCGCCTACGGTATTCGCGTGATCCTTGGCGACGACGGCCGGGACATCAAGCCTCCCCCTCGCATCCAGGTCGGTGGCGGGGCCGGCTGATGGACTCCCTCGCGCTTTGGATCGGCATGCTCACCGCCGCGCTGGCCGCGGCCGCAGCGCTCTGGCTCCCGGATCGCCGCACCGCACTGGCGGCGCTCACCATGGCGATGCTCCTCGCCCCAGTGTTGATCGCCGCCGACAACTGGAACAGCAAACAGTTCCTCGACCTCCGCGACAGTCCCGCTCTACTTGCCGTCGCTGCCGCCCTTGGCGCAGCCCTGATCGCGGCCGGAGCGGCGATCCTGGTCCGCCATCCCCGGCTGCTTCCGTTGGCCCTGATTGCGGTTCTCCCGTTTCGGATCCCGCTCGACTTCGGTGGTTCCTCGGCCAACCTGCTGCTGCCGCTCTACGCGGTGCTCGCCGCCGGGCTCGTCGCCGCCTGGGTGCGACCCGAGCGTGTATTCGCGGAGGCGCCCTCGGGGCGCTCCCGCCTGATCGCCGCGATCAGCCCGCTGCTCGCGGTCGTCGTCGTGCTCTACACCCTGCAGGGTGCCTACGTTGACGATCTCGGCACCGCGGTCGAGAACCTCTGCTTCTTCTTCATCCCATTCGCCGCCCTTTTCCTTTTTCTGGTGGCGACACCGTGGGACGGCAGGCTGTTACGGATGATGGTAGTCGTGCTTGCGATCGAGGGGCTCGTGTTCGCCCTCGTCGGCTTCGGCCAGTTCGCCACCGGCGAGTTGTTCTGGAACCAGAAGGTGATCGACGGCAACGAGGCCCACGCCTACTTCCGGGTGAACTCGCTGTTCTTCGATCCGAACATCATGGGCCGTTATCTGGCGATTACGATGGTCGCCCTCGCGGCCGTCGCAACTTGGGGCCTGCGCCGAGATGCTCTACGGGCCTCGGCGGCCTTCGCAGTCCTTTTGGCCGCGCTGGTGCTGACCTTCTCGCAGACGAGCATCCTCGCCCTGATCGCCGGCCTCCTCGCCCTGGTTTTGGCTCGCTGGGGATTGAGCCGGGCCGTCCTCGCCTCCGCGGCAGCCCTGGCGGCGCTCGCGCTCGCTGTCTTCGGCCTCGGCGGCGGCGGACTGACCGCAGAGACGACCGGTCGCACCGGACTGGTGAGCGGCGGACTCGAGATCGCCGGCGACCGACCGCTGACGGGCTATGGATCCGGCAGCTTCGCGGCGCAGTTCACCAGCCGCTTCGGCGCCGCCGACGGGATCGCCGTCGAAAGCCACACCGAGCCGATCACCGTCGCCGCCGAGCAGGGCTTGATCGGGCTGATCGGCTACGCGGCGCTGCTACTGGTCCCGGCTCTGGGGCTCTGGCGGTCCGCCGGCATGGGCTTGGGTCCGGCCCGCGTCCCGATCGTGGCCACCGTGCTCGCCGCCTTCGTCGCGATGATTGTCCACAGCTTCGGCTACGCGGCGTTCCTCAGCGACCCGATCACCTGGACTCTCCTGGCCCTCGCGGTGGCGCTGCCCACGCGTAGGCTCGTCGCCGCCACCCCCGCACCCGGAGGGCGGGAGGCCGCGGCTGCGATCGCCCCGCCGGCCGGGATCGCGTAGGCGACGGCCGATGCTCAGCTACCTGCGCCGTCTCGCGACGACCGGATTCGCCTACACGGCGGCGAGCGTCTTCTCGAAGGTCATCGCGGTCCTGCTGCTGCCGATCTACACGGCGCTGCTCGACCCCTCCGAGTACGGCAAAGCGGAAGTCCTGTTCGGCGGTGTGGTCGCGGCCAGCATCATCGTCCGCTTCGGTGTGATCGAGGCCCTGCTGCGCTTCTACTATCTGCGCACCGAGCGCGGCGAGGCCGTTGTCGCGACGGGCTTCGCTGCGATCTTCTGGGCGACCACCGCAGGCGCTCTGATCCTGCTCCCGTTTGCCGATCCGATCGCCGACGCGCTGAAGAGCGACCCCGACCTCGTCCGGATCTCGATCGGTGGACTCTGGATCCTGACGCTCTACGAGTACCTGGTCACGCTCTTCCGGCTCGACGAGCGTGCCAAGGCCTACTTCACGTTCTCGTTCATCCACGTTCTCGCGGCGATCCCGTTGACATTGATCCTGATCGCCGGCTTCGACGAGGGCGCCCGCGGCCTGCTCCTCGGCAGCTACGCAAGCGGGATTCCTTTCGTCGTCTGGCTGCTCTACTCGGAGCGCCGCCGCCTCGCGTTGATCCCTGATCGCGCCCTGCTGCGGCGGATGTTCCGCTTCGGCCTGCCGACTATGCCGGCCGAGCTCTCGCTCTACTCGCTCAGCTTCGTCGATCGGGTGATCATCGTCAGCCTGATCGGCAACGCCGAGGCCGGCCTCTACGCGCTTGCCTTCAAGTTCAGCCAGGGAATCCAGATCTTCGTCCGCGGCTTTCAGCTCGCCTGGCCGCCGCTGGCCTACTCGATCACCGACGACGAGGAGGCGAAGCGGGTCTATGCGGTCGTCCTCACCGCGTTCACGGCACTCTGTGGGGTGATCGTTGTCGGGATGTGGCTCGAGGCCCGCTGGATCGTCCGCCTGCTCGCCGCCCCAGACTTCTTCGACGCCTACAAGGCGATCGGCCTGCTGGCGCTCGGCGCCGCCCTCTACGGCATCTACCTCGCGCTGCTGGTCGTCCTCGGACGCACGGGCCGGACCGAGTTCAACCTTCCGGCGACGCTGGCGGCGCTTGTGGCCAACATCGGTCTCAACCTGTGGCTCGTCCCCGACCACGGGATCGTCGGCGCCGGCGTCGCCCTGGTCGTCTCCTACGCGATCTCCCTCGTGCTGATGCTGGCCTTCACCCAGCGGTTGTTCCCGGTCCCCTGGCAGTGGGGGAGGCTGGCGGTGATCTTCATCGCCGGCGCCGCCGCGGTCGCCCTCGGAGAGCAACTGCCGACCGACGGCGTCGACGGGTTCGTCAGCCGCCTGCTGTTGGTCGCGGCCTATCCGCTCCTGCTCTGGTTCGCGGCGCTGAGCGCTGAGGAGCGGGCGATCCTGCGGCGCCTCACCCGACCGGCCGAGCTCCGCCGCCGCCTCGCCGAACTCCGCGACCGCGCCGCGACGGACGAGCCCGTCCGCCCCGGCGGGGAGACCATCGAAGCCGAGCTCCGCGACGAGGACAGCCGCGTCTAGAGACCGCAGTCTCTGCGGCCAAGCCCCGCCGCGGGCCCCGCCCGGCCACTGTCTCTTCTAAGCGAAAGCGTGGGTTTCCGTCACAGCACGCGCCACGAAAAGCAACACTCCCTCACGCGCGAGTGCCAATAGTGAAAGAAACACTGATCCGCTCTTGACAGGCGGTATCTGAGCCGCAGCATGACCGTGATGCCGCGCATCTCCAGCTTCTACGGAATCGTGATCACGATGCATTGGCGCGAGCACCCGCCGCCGCACTTCCATGCCATCTACGGTGGCGAGTCTGCCCAGATCTCAATCGACACACTTGAGCTGATCAACGGATCCCTACCTCCCCGCGCGCTCCGGCTCATACGAGATTGGGGCGAGGAGCATCGCCTCGAACTCGAGGACAACTGGGAGCGGGCCCGGGCGCAGAAGGCGCTGGAACCGATCGAGCCCCTGCCCTAGGATCGAGGTTGATGGTGGCAGTGATCGAAGCCCAGCCAATCGACGACCACACCCTGCGCGTTCGCTTCGACGACGGCGTCGAGCGCGAGGTCGACCTCAGCGATGTGATGTGGGGGCCCATGGGAGAGCCGCTCAAGGATCCGGAGTTCTTTCGCCAGGTGAGCGTGGACTCCGGGCTCCGCACCGTCACCTGGCCCAACGGCTTTGACCTCGACCCCGAGGTCTTGCATGGGGACTACGAGCCGATGCCACCGCCGACTGCTAGCGACTAGGTCAGCCGACCGGTGATTTGCTGACGCTAGGTCGTGACCGGTGAAAGCGCGAAACAGCCCGTCCGCCGCGGCCCGATACCCACCCCGATCAAGCCGTGTCGCGAGCCCTCTCAAGGCCGTCGAGGATCAGATCAAGCCCAAACTCATACTCGCTGGCATAGTCGTAGTCGGGTAGGAGGACATGCTCGATGGTCATCTCGGCGAGGTGAGGGTATTCGTCAGCCGGGAGCTGCGCCAGAATCGTTTCCGCCACCTCGGCTGTCTCCTCCTCGGTCTCGAACGGCAGGCTCTGCTCCTGCATTGCGAAACCGTACGTGTAGCTGTCGAGGACCGAGAACGCGTGCGCTGCCGTCTCGATCGAGAAGCCCGCCTCCCGAAGCGTGCCGATCACGCTGTCGTGGTGTCGCAAGGTGGCGGGGCCCGGTGTGGTCCTCGAGTCCATCAGCCCGGTCGCCCAGGGGTGGCGGCCCAGAGCCTCGCGAGCCGAGATCGCTCGCTCACGCATTTCGGTCTTCCAGTCCGCGTTCGCGGAGGGCAGATCGATCTCGCCGAAGACCATGTCGATCATGCCGTCGAGGAGATCGTCCTTGTTCGCCACGTGGTTGTAGAGCGACATCGCCTCAACCGCGAGCTGTCCGCCGAGTTTCCGCATGCTGACCGACTCGATCCCACCCTCGTCGGCGAGAGCTACGCCGGCGCGCAGCACCCGCTCCCGGTTCAGTGGCACTCGGGGCTCAGCGCCCGGATGGGTCGGTGCCGTCATCTGCATCGCCTCAAGTTCACGTTGACAAAGCTTACGGTGTATGTGTATAACTTACAGCGTAAACCTACGAAAGGGACAAGAATGAGCACCGTCCAGGAGACCCGACCAACGGAGACAGCCCACGTGAACGTCGGTGAGGCAACGATCAGAGCAATCGTCCAGGACCAGTACGGCGAAGCCGACGTCCTCCGGCTCGAGGAGGTCGATAAGCCCGAGATCGGAGATCACGAGGTGTTGGTCGGGGTGCACGCGGCCGGCATGGATCGCGGCGTCTGGCACCTGATGACCGGCCTGCCGTACCCGGTGCGCCTCGCGGGGTACGGAATCCGCGCGCCCAAGAACCGCGTCCGAGGCCTGGATGTCGCCGGTGTCGTCGAGTCGGTCGGCAAGGGCGTGACCACGCTGCAGCCGGGTGATGAGGTGTTCGGCATCGCCGACGGGTCCTTCGCGGAGCATGCGCGCGCTCGCGAGGACAAGCTCACGCTCAAGCCGGAGAACCTGACCTTCGAGCAGGCGGCGGCGGTTCCCGTCTCCGCGCTCACGGCCTTGCAGGGTCTTCGCGACCAGGGACGGGTACAGCCGGGGCAGAAGGTGCTGATCATCGGCGCGTCGGGGGGTGTTGGGACCTTCGCCGTACAGATCGCCAAGGCGTTCGGAGCGGAAGTCACCGCAGTTTGCAGCACGGCCAAGGTCGACATGGTCCGGTCGATCGGCGCGGACAACGTCATCGACTACACGCGCGACGATCTCGCTGAGAGCGGCGACCGTTACGACGTGATCCTCGATATCGGTGGCAACCGCCGGCTGTCACAGCTCCGGCGTGCGCTCACCCGCCGGGGAACGCTCGTGATCGTCGGAGGCGAGACGGATGGACGCTGGCTTGGTGGGACCGATCGGCAGATCCGGGCTCTGATGTTGTCCCCGTTCGTGGGCCAGAAACTGGGTACGTTCATCTCGTCCGAGAACAACGAGGATCTGATGGTTCTCAAGGAACTGATCGAGTCCGGCCGGGTCACACCCGAGATCGACGTGACCTACCCGCTGAGCGAGGTCCCTGCGGCGATCCGGTACATGCAGGAAGGGCGCGCCCGAGGGAAGGTCGTGATCAGTGTGCGGGGCGCAAACCACGACTGAGATCCTGTGATCTCGGAGAGCTGAGGTCCAGCGAGCTCAGCCGGCCTCGCCGAACGTTCTCAGCCTCGCCGGCCGCTTTCAGACTCGGCAGCCTCGCGGATGCCCTCGCCGTGCGGCCTCAACGCCTGGCTTGCGTGCAGCAGATACCAGCGCGGGTCGTGGCCTGGAAGGACAACGGCGGCGAGCGCCCGGGGGAGGTAGGAGAACGCGGTCAGCACCCGGACCGCGAAGGCGGCGAGTGCCCCGTGGTGCTTATGCATGTAGCGGTCGCGGTTGCGATGGAACTCGACGATCCTCCGCCGACCCGAGCCTCGATCCGTCGAGAGCTGCTCATGGTGGATCGTCCGCGCGGCGGGAACGTACAGCGTGTGCCGCCCCGCATCCCCGAGGCGCTTGCAGAAGTCCGTCTCATCGGAATAGACGAAGAAGGCGGGATCGAGCCAGCCGACCTGCTCAGCCGCCTCGCGGCGGACCAGAAGCGCCGCCGATTGAGCCCAGCCAACCCGCCTTGTCTCAGCGCCGCCGCTCTCGGTGACAAGCCACCGGTGCAGAAAGAGCGCCTGGGCGAGCGCGGTTCCCACCCCGGGCAGCCGCCAGGCACAGGGTTGCGGTTCGCCCGCAGCGTCGAGGAGTTGAGCCCCGGCGGCCCCCGCCCCGGGATCGGCGTCCAGCGCCGCCACCAGCGCCGCCGCCGCACCCGGCTTCAGCTCGGAGTCCTCGTTGAGCAGGAGGCAGTACTCGCCGCGGGCCTCCTGCAGCAGACGGGTGTCGTTGGCCGCCTTGCCCTCAGGCGACGGCAGGTAGGTCGCCCGGACCGCGGTCTCGCCCGTCGCGATCTCCGCCAAGAGCTCGACCGAGCCGTCGGTGGAGGCGTTGTCGAGGACGAGGATCTCCTCGCCTCCGCCCGCCCCGTCCTGGGAGCGGATCGCCGCGATGCACGCACGCAGGTACTCACGGCCGTTGGTGTTGACGACGCAATAGGAGAGCTTCACGCCAGAATCGTCGCCTATGCGCGTCTCACTCGTCGACCCATCGGCGTTCACGCCACCGTACGACCGCTGCCTGGCGGCGGCCCTGGCTCATGCCGGCCTCGACGTCGAGCTGATCACGAGCCGCTTTCTCTACGGCCCTGTGCCGGCGGCGGCCGGGTTCGCCGTGCGCGAGCCGTTCTACGGTTTCGCGGCCCGCTCCGGCCGGGGCTCGCGCCTGCGACTGCCGCTGAAGGCGCTCGAGCACCCGCCCCAGATGCTCGCCGCGGCGCGTCGGGCCGGGCGCGAGTCCGACCTCGTCCACTGGCAGTGGGTCACCTGGCCGCAGCTCGATCGCTTCCTGATCCGGCCCTCCGGCCGCCCTCGAGTCTTCACCCTGCACTATCCGTTGCCCGCGGCCGGCGACACCGCAGGCCTCCGCCGCGAGAGGGCGTTCCTCGGGGACTTCGACGCCGTGATCACGCATACCGCCCACGGTGCAGCGCGGCTCCGGGACGAGGTCGGGCTGGAGGCGGAGCGTGTGCACGTCATCCCACACGGCCCGCTCGATTACCTGACCGGGCTGGAGGAGGAGGCGCCGCTGCCGGCCGAGTTCGCCGTCGCCGATGACGACGCCCCGGTGATCCTCTTCTTCGGCTTGCTGCGCCCCTACAAGGGAATCGACACGCTGCTCGAGGCGTTCGCTGAGATCGACGCCGCCGAGCTCTGGATCGCCGGTATGCCGCGAATGCCGATCGAGCCGCTTCGGGAACTGGCACGACGAGCGCCGGGAACGGTCCGCTTCCTGCCGCGCTTCATCCCCGACCGCGAGATCCCCGCCCTGCTCCGCCGCGCCGATGTGCTGGCGCTCCCCTATCGGCAGATCGAGCAGTCAGGGGTGCTCTACGCCGGCCTCGCCTTCGGCAAGCCGATGGTGCTCAGCGACGTCGGCGGCTTCTCCGAGGTCGGCCGCGATCAGGGCGCCGCGCGGCTCGTTCCACCCGGGGACCCCGCCGCACTCGCGACCGCTTTGCGCGAGCTGCTGGCTGATCCAGACGAGCAACAGCGGCTCTCCGCGGCGGCGCTGGCGGCCGTCGAGGGGCCGTTCTCCTGGGAGCAGATCGCGGCCCGGACGATCGACCTCTACGAGGCGCTGCTCGCCGGCAGCCGATAATCCCCTGCGATGAAGAGCATCGGAGCGCGAACGATCTTCTGGGGCTCGGCCCTGGCCCTGGTCCACACCCACGTCACCTACCCGCTGACGCTGGCGGCGCTCGAGCGCCTGCGCGGCGGTCGGCAGCCCGCGAACGCCGCCGAGGAGCCGCCCGCCCGGGTCTCGCTGATCATTGCCGCCCATGACGAGGAGGAGGTGATCGAACGCAAGCTGGCTAACGCCCTTGAACTCGACTTTCCCCGCGACCGGCTGGAGATCATCGTTGCCTCCGACGGCTCCAGCGATCGCACCGTCGAGCTCGCTCGGGCCGCCGGGGCCGATCTCGTGTTCGACCTGCCGCGAGGGGGCAAGATCGCGACCCAGAACGCCGCCGTCGAGCAGGCGAGCGGTGAGCTGCTCGCATTCAGCGATGCCAATGCCTACTGGGAGCGCGACGCTCTGCGGCAGCTCCTGGAGCCGTTCGCCGAGCCCGATGTCGGCTATGTCTGCGGGCAGGTCAGCTTCCTCGACGCCGAGGGCGACAACGAGGAGGGCGCCTATTGGCGCTACGAGATGTGGGTCCGGGGGCTGGAGTCCGGTCAGGCTGGAGTTACGGCGGGCAATGGCGGTATCTACGCGGTCCGCCGCGCCGCCTACGGCTTCCTCGCCCCCTCTCGCAGCCACGACCTCAACTTTCCCTTCCAGCTCGCCAAGGCGGGGTTCCGCTCCCTCTACGTCCCGGGGGCCAAGGCCGAGGAGAAGCTGGTCCCCGATACCAGCGGCGAGTTCGAGCGCAAGCGGCGGATGATGCGCGGGATCTGGGACATCGTCGTCACCGACGGGATGGCCGACCCGCGCGGGTACACGCCGCTGTTTGCTTACGAGCTCGTCTCGCACCGGTTGCTCCGCTACGCCTCGCCGATTCTCCACCTGGCCCTGCTGCTCGCCAACCTGAGGCTGCTCGGTCGCGGCCGTCTCTATCCGCTGGCGCTGGTTGGCCAGCTCGCCCTGATGCTGAGCGCGGTGGTGCCCCAGTCTCCCAACCGCCTGCTGCGCCTGGCCCGCTACTACGCGCTGGTCACCGCCTCGATCGCGCTCGGCACCCTCGATCGCCTCCGCCAGGGCCCGCCCGCCGCCTGGGAGAAGTCGGAAGGGACGAGATGACCCTCGACGAGCAGGAGATCCAGCGGGCCTTCGCCGAGCCGGCCGACGCGCCGGCGGTCGGCAGCGGCCCACCGGGGGCTGGGCTTCCACGTGCCCTCGACGTCCTGGTCGCCGGTTTGACGCTGCTGGTTCTCTCGCCGTTCCTGCTCTTGATCGCCGTTCTGATCCGGCTCGACTCGAAGGGCCCGGTGACGTACAAGCAGATCCGCGTCGGCCGCGACGGCCGCGAGTTCATGCTCTACAAGCTGCGAACGATGCGCCCCGGTTCCGACCCGGTCGGGGTCGGGACGGTCGTCGACGCGGGCGATCCCCGCGTCACCCGCGTCGGCCACGTCCTCCGTCGCTTCTCGCTTGATGAGGTACCGAACCTGGTCAACGTGCTCCGCGGCGAGATGGCGATCGTCGGCCCGCGGCCGACCATTCCCTCCCAGGTCGAGCTGTTCAGCGCCCGCCAGCACCGACGCCACGCCGTCCGCCCGGGGATGACCGGCTGGGCACAGATCAACGGCCGGATCGGGATCGCCTGGGGCGAGCGGATCGAGCTCGACATCTACTACGTCGAGCACCGCTCCCGATTGCTCGATCTGAAGATCCTCGGCCGCAGCATCTCCCAGGTCGTCAGCGGCCACGGCCTCTACACCGGCGGCTGATCCGGGTCAGGCCGCCGCCAGGGCGCTGCTCAGAGGCCGAGGCCGGCCACGCCGCCCTCGTCCCAGCCGAGGTGGTGGGCGAGCTCGTGGCGCACGGTGCGCTCGACCTGGGCGCGCAGCAGCCCGCGGTCGTGGCCGAAGTCCCGCTCCAGCGTGTCCTGGTAGATGACGATCCGGTCGGGGTAGCCGTCGCGGGCGACCGTGTCGCCGATGTAGTGGCCGTAGGCGCGATGCTCGTGACCGCGACCTGAGACGACAACCGGCGTGCTCTCGAGCAGCTCGCGGAACTGCTCCGGGAGGTCGTCCAGCGCCTTGATCACGAGCTCGTCGAACTCGCTCGGCGGCTGATCGGGGACCGGCAGTGCGGCGAGCGCCTCGCTGCGATCGACCAGCCGCCGGAACTCGGGCTCGGGCATCTCCTCGCCGGCCAGCTTCACCGTCAGCCAGCCGGCGACGAGCACGATCAGGGCCGCACCCGCCACCCATCTCAACAGCCCGCCCAAACCCTCGAGCGAGGGCGGGTTCAGCAGCAGCACGGCGAGGCCGGTGAGGAGGGCGACGAATGCCGCCGCCCGGAGCGGTGGAAAGAGCGTCTCCCACATACGGTGAAGGTTAGAGCGGCCTCCGGGTGGGCTCATCTAGGCTCCCGGCCATGAGTGAGCGCGGTTCAGATGTCGAGGTGCGGATCAGGCCGTTCACGGATGAGGATGCAGCTGCCGTCCATCGCTGGTTCAACAATCCGGAGGCGACCTCATCGCTCATGGAGGTGCGGGATTCGTTCTCGCTCGAGGATGCGACGGGCTGGGTGGCGCGGGCGATCACCAACGACAGCGGCGACGGCGAGGATCGCAAGTGGGCGATCGAGGTCGAGGGCCACCCCGAGCCGGTCGGCTTCACCGCGCTCTATGGCCTCCGCCGCCAGCTTGCGCCGGAGCTCGGGGCGATGATCGGCGAGAAGGTTCGCGGTCGCGGTGTCGGCCGTGAGGCGGAGCGACTGACCGTCGCCAAGGCCTTCGAGGAGTTCGGCGCTCATCGGGTCTACGGCCGGATCCCGGCCTTCAATATTCCGGCCAAGAAGGCCGTCACCTGGCAGGACTGGAAGCACGAGGGCACGATGCGTGAGCACATCCGCCGCCCGGACGGGACGTTGATCGACTGCGAGGTCTGGGGCGTTACCCGCGCGGAGTGGGAGCAGCGCTGGAGTGAGTCCGGCGCTTGAGCGCCCCCGACTTCGCAGTTGCGCGCCTGCAGGCCGACGGCGGTGAGGGCGCTCGAAGCGAGGAGTTCTTCCGCAGCGCCGAGTTCCTCGAGGCCGAAGGGACTACGCACACCCTGACGATTGAGCGGGGAGCTTCCCGGGTCGCGATTCCCCTTCTGGTCCGCGAGATCGACGGCAGCGAGCGATCACTAGACGCCACCTCGCCGTACTCCTACCCGGGCGGGGAGGTGATCGGCGAGCCGATCGAGCCGGCCGAGATCGATTGGTCGGCGACAGGGCTGGTCAGTGTTTTCATCCGCGATCGACTCGGTGAGCCGACCGCCCTGGCCGGGGCGAGGGAGCGCTCGATCGTGCTCGTCTCCGACCCTGAACTGCCGCGCAAGTCGCGAATGAGCGACCGCCAACAGATCCGTAAGAACGAGGCTGACGGGTATCAGGTCAGGGATCTGGCCGGGACGGAGACGACGGCCGAGCAGCGCGCCGTCTTCCTCGGCGTCTACACGGCGACGATGGCTCACGTCAAGGCGAGCGAGCGCTATATGTTCGACGCCGGCTATTTCGACCTCCTCTTCCGGTCGCCGCGTAGCCGCTTGTTCATTGCCCACGGACCCAGGGGAGACGTGGCGGCGGCGGCGATCACCGTGATCAGCGACGGCTTTCTCCATTACTACCTCTCCGGCACCGCCGACGATCACCGCCGACGCGCCCCCTCGAAGAACCTGATCGTTGCCGTCACCGACTATGCCGAGGGGCTTGGGCTGCCGATGAACCTCGGCGGCGGTGTCAAGCCGGGCGACGGCCTCGAGGAGTTCAAGCGCGGCTTCGCCAACGCCGAGCTCCCATTTCGCACGCACGAGCTGATCGCCGACCCGTCCCGCTATGCGGAGCTCTGCGCCGGCCGCGGCGACGATGGCTTCTTCCCGCTCTATCGCTCGCCGGGGTGAGCTCGGGTTGAGCGCCGGCCCCCACCGTGCCCGGTACCCTCCTCCGGCAATCGACAGCGGGAGGAAACATGAAGAGAGTCGCGATTCTTGCGATCGGCGCCGCGATCGGCGTCGGAGCTGCATTCGGCGTTGCCGGATGCGGTGACGATGAGACCAGCACCGTGACCGACGAGGTCACCGGTGCGGTTGAGACGGCAGCCGAGGAGAAGCTCGAGACGACGAGCAGCTCGACGAGTTCGTCCACGACCAGCACCGACACGACCTCGACCGACACGACCAGCACCGATACGACCTCGACCGACTCCGGCGGCGTATCTCCCTGAGTCGCCCACGGTGGGGTATGCCCGGCCATCGGCCGGCGTACCCTGCCTACTTTCCTGAACGCGGAAGGCTGCCGCCGCCGTCCTCAGGGGGTGGCTCTGTGTCGTCGGCGAACTCGCCGATTCGCTCCTGGATACGCCGCTTGATACGCGGGATCTTTGCCCGGAGGAAGCTGCCGGCGCACTCGGTGAAGTTGAGCGCGTTGTGGCTCATGACCCGCTTGACGCGGACCCGCTGACCATTGTCGTAGCGGTTCGTTGAGCCACCGGAAGACCGAATCCGGGTGCTGCCCAGCGCCCGCACCCCGTGCAGATCGAGCTTCCAGGCGAGGTACTCGGTCAGCCCCCGGCGCTCGGCGGCAGCGATCCGTACCTCGGCGTGGTTGGCGATCGTCGCAACCCCGGTCGTCGATGAGTTGAAGCCCTCGGCGTGGGCGCCCACGATCGGCTTTCGCAGCCCACCCGCTCGCCCCTGGTAGACGTTGCCGAAGCGGTCGACGAGGGCGTTGTAGCCGATGTCGTTCCAGCCGTTGCCGTTGCGGTGATAGCGGCAGATGCCGAGCACGATGCCGGGCGCCTCCGCCTCGCTATAACCGTTGGTGCTGACGGTGTGGTGGATGACCGCCGCCTTGACCTTGCCCGTGACCGGCTTGACGCGGGGCTTACAGCCGCCGTTCTTGCGATTCGCGCCCCACTCTGAGCGGCGGATGATCTCGGGCTTTGGCGAGGCCGCCAGCGCCGA
>Ga0307378_10002755_pt1 | contig 26426 bp, 55 predicted proteins | sample UN1MG_FD_202238 | JGI IMG/M metagenome (GOLD analysis project Ga0307378, IMG submission 202238) | Soil microbial communities from Risofladan, Vaasa, Finland - UN-1 | ecosystem: Environmental > Terrestrial > Soil > Coastal area > Acid sulfate soil | place: Finland: Risofladan, Vaasa | collected...
ACCGTCCATAAACCAGTAACCTTGAAAGACCCGAAGTTATCGTTAGTACTGCCGAGGGTGCAAGCCAAACAGACTTAGAGGGAAAGCAACTCTATGATAGTCGGGTTGGTGCTTAGATAAATGATGAAATAAAACAAAATTCTGGGTACGCTCACGTTATTTTTATTTAAAAACATGGAAAAACGAATCATAACAGGTATTACTGTCAAGGAACAGCAGAGAATGGCACGACAAATTCTAAATGCTATTGTGATTCCCAGAGAAAAAGAATATCAGAAAAGAAATAATTCGAATTCCTTGTAACATATTCAAAAAGTTTTCGTATAATTGTGGTATGGATAACGGACTTTACGTAAATAGTGTATGGTATTCATGCAAAATAAAAAAGAAAATGGAAAATGAATTATGGGAAATATTAGTTCCGGCTTCTAACAACAAAGACAAGAAGTTCAGTTTCGAACATCACAAAGAGTGGGATGCTTTCGTAAAGAAAACAACTGGTGGTGTAACTATTATGAAAACCGCCAAAGGTCAATGGGTTAGTCCTACGGGAAAAGTTTATGTTGACAGAATGATACCTTGCAGAATTGTTTGTAATGAACAGCAGATATCAGATATCATTGATTTCACAATTGAACACTACAATCAGGAAGCAGTTTTAGCGTATAGAGTTTCAACAAACGTAATTTTACGTTATAAAAATAATTAATTATGATTTCAGACAGAGCAAAAAGAGCAGGTCTTAAAGAATTAGACATTTTCGATTATTTCGAAGTAGACCAAAATTTACCTAAACATCAAAAAGATAGTGATAATAAAGTTGAGGTAAATGAGGGTTGGGGTACTACACCACAAGCCTGGATTTCAGTAGATAACAGTACATCGGGAGATAATTTCGGTACTGTATGGGTTAATGGGACACAATTACGTACACCGTTAATGCGAAGATTTAAAGATTGGGTGATTTCCAAACTTCAATCAACAAGACAAGCGGAAGAAAAAAGACCGAAGAAATTAATTACGGTCATTGACTTCTTTACTCAATTGTCGAAGTCCTACAAAGAACTCACACCAATTGCTGATATTGCAGAACATTATGAGAAAGCATTGGTTCAAGCAAAGACAATGGGTCAAACAGCATTACTACAAAGATTAACTGATGTTCTTGACATGGTTCGTAGTGAAGCACATCTGATTGCAATGGGAATCAGAAAATATGTTACCGAAAAACAAGTAGTGACGTTTTATGAAAAGGTCGGAGAAGATAAAAATCTGAAACTTACTTGGATTAAGAACTTCAACAGAATTATTCCGGAAGACATATATACCTTAAAAAAGGATATTGATGAAAGAAAACTCTTCGACAACTATGTTGTTCTTCATTATGACCCCGCCAATAACGGTGAGAAAATGACGAAGGAAGAAATTGAGAAGAAGAAAGACCCAATTCTTTTTGGTGTAATGAAAAACAGCAGAAAACTTTATTATGTTGCTGATTGGAAAGACGAATATTGTGACTTGACCTTGGAGGAAATGTTCAAAACATTAAAAGGTAGAGTATTGCAAATCAACAACAAAACTGTAAAAACATTTATCGATAAAACAAAGGTATAATCATGGGAATGTTTAGTGAAATTCATGCCGAGCAAACGGCAAAGAAATTGGAAGAAATAATTCTGAGAGCAATGAATGATGGTAAATATGGTGACCATAGGAGCAGTGTTTGTGCATTTGCTTACTACGAATTAGTTGAATGGTATTATTATGAATGTGGTGACACATGGGGAAGCCATAATCCACATCCAGACATATTGAAAAGATTTCCACCAAAAGAATAATTATCGCATATTGCGATATACAATAATGGAGAGGTGGGTGAGTGGCTTAAACCAGCAGTTTGCTAAACTGCTGAGCGGGGAAACCTGCTCCGGGGGTTCGAATCCCCCTCTCTCCGCAAACACATTATCCTGTATTTATAATGAACAGGGATTATGTGGGAATATAACAGATTTGAGTTTAAATACAAGTTAATTAGTGAGTTAATTGACGAATTAAATAAGATAGGAAAAGATAATTGGGAAGTAATTCATTATGAAGAAAATAAACCACCAAAATTTGGTGAAGATTGGATAAGTATAGTTATTGTTAAACGTTTTAAACCAGCATGATATGAGCGTAATTAGAAAAGCAGTTGTTGTATTTGATGAATTCAGTTCAATGACATTATTCAAACCGTTCAGCGATGAATACCGTAATCAACTATTTGTTGTACATGAAGATGCATACGGTGAAGCAATCTTAGAAATTAAATCAATCGCTGACATGAAAATCAGATTAAACGTTAGTGATGAAGAATTTAATGAAATTCTAAAGGACTTGGGTTTATGAAGGTAATAAATGGTAAACTTCCCGATGTTCTAATCATCGAACCACAAATTTTTAAAGATAAGCGTGGATATTTTTATGAATCATTTAATTATAAAAAATTAAATGAGCATATCGGACATTTTGACATAATACAAATCAATCAATCAAAATCCAAATATGGGGTGTTACGAGGATTACATTTTCAAAAACCACCATTTACACAAGCAAAAATTGTTGAAGTAATTAAGGGTATGGTTATCGATGTTGTTGTTGATATCAGGACCGACTCTCCGACCTTCGGACAGCATCAGTCCTTCATTTTAGATGAATTCGATAAACTACAACTTTACGTTCCAAGAGGATTTGCACATGGATTTATTGTACTATCAAGAAACGCTGTCTTTCAATATAAGGTAGATAATGAATACGCACCTGAATTCGAAGATGGCATCAGATTTGATGATAAGACATTGATGATTGATTGGGAAGTTCAGAAACCATTGGTTAATGATAAAGACAAGAAATTAAAATTATTTGCCGAACATCAATTTTATAAAAAAGCAGATTATTTCTTATAAATTTTGTAACATTTTCAAATATCAATCGTATAATCAAGAAATTGTTGTATTATGGAAAAATTACGAAACATACAGATTACAGAACTATTTCTCGTCAAAGCCGATTGGAATAGGACCTTCATGGGTCAGATAATCAGAGAAAAAATTGAAGATGGTAAGGATATCATTCGTGGGAATGTAGTTGTAAATGAAGGTAAAATTTGGAGTGTTGGTGAAACAGAAGAAGAACTTGGCAATCGTCTTGATGATATCTGCACTATGAAACTCGACCATAAATTACATGAGAATCCTGGAAAGATGGATGTCATTGCTGAAAATCTATTTTCTCTTAATTAGATGAAGGATTTTGAACTATTAAAAAGAACCTATCCGGTTTCTGAATTTAACAGAATCTGTGATGGGTATCTTTATATATTGGATAACACTACTCCCGAAGAACGTAAAGAATGGAAAATAAATACAAAGGAATTGCAGAGAGAAATTAAAGTGGGTGAAAAGTATATCTATCAGGTGGCAAAGGAAAACGGAGTATTCAAAATAATGTGTCTGTGCTTCAAAAATTATGAAATAATTAGAAAAAATATATATAAACTCGATGACGATTAATGGGTGTATAGTTCAGTTGGTAGAACGCTGGTCTCTAAAACCAGTAGTCACGGGTTCGAACCCCGTTACGCCCTCAAAATAAAAAAAGTTAAAAAATATTTGGAATTGTGAAAAATTTTTCCGTATTTTGAAGTCACTAAGTATTTATAATTTTATAAGAACAATTAAAATGAAAAAAATGAAGTAGGTAAAATTAGTAACAGTTACTCGAAAAGACCTCTCAGCAGGTTATCAGATGGCGCAAACACTACATAGCGGTAGTCGATTTGCCTATCATCACCCTGAATTACACAGGGAATGGATTGAAAAATCCGAATACGTTGTCAATCTTTCTATCGACAACGAAGAAAAACTCCAAAGATTATATTACAAATTACTTGACAATGGTGCAACTGTTGTGGCTTTTCACGAACCCGACATTGATAACCAATTGACGAGCATTTGCTATTATGGTACTCCGGAGTTAAGAAAAATTACGTCAAACCTTAAATTAGCTTTATCATGAAAGAGAAGTAGATAAACATCAGACCGCCATAATAATGTGGTACTCACCAGATTCGTGATTTGCGAATCGCAAACTTGAGGTCACGGGATGTGATGTCAAGTTTCACAAAATGTGAAACGCAAAATGTGAAATGCGTAATTAATAACAATCGACATTGCAATTCGCAAATTGCGATGAAGTCACCAAATCAATTAGTTACAAGGTATTTTAACAAAAATTAACAATTAAATTTAAATAAACATTATTATGGAAACAATAGAAAAAATCGATATCGCAAAAATGAAAATTGATATCAAAGCAATGGTTGAATTACAAAAATTCTACAAAAATCAGAGAAGAACAGAAAAATTAGTTGGTGAAAGAAAAATGTCGCCTTCAGATGCTACTTACAAGCATATGGGAAATCGAGAAGATTTACGTGTGATGTATGCAACTTATGGTTTAGCCAGGGGTAAAAGTTTTTCTCAAATTGAAAATCATTATCCTGAAGACAATCATCCACTCAAAGACTACCAACGTAGTATTGATAGGATTACCGAGAAGTATAAGATACTTGTTGAGGTTGAAACTCAGGATGCTGAATAAAGAAAGGGGGGAATTAACATCCCCCTTTTTTATTTTTTCTTGCATTTGTCCCAGAGATTGATTAGTTTTACGGAAAATAATTTTATTCTAATAACTAAATTAATGTTAGATAATGAAAAATCCGGTATTGGCATCGAACCCGAAGAATTACAAAATCCGAAGTTAACAACAATTCCTGTTGATACTGCTGAACTCGAAGCCGAAGAAAAAATAATGGAAGGTGTTGAAGATGAAGAGGACTTAAACAAAAAGAATTACGTAAAAATAACACCTACATTTTATGTTCAATCAATTCCAAGCGAAGAAGTTGACTCTGAAGGGAAGAAAATTGAATTGTTTAAGGTTCTGAATCCCGAAACAAATACTGTTGAAACAAGAGTACTTACTGACGAAGAAAAACATGAAATTCTTGTTCAACAACTCAAAGACTCCCGTATTAAATTCAGAAATACCATACATGATGGTAATGTTACCACAACAAAATTCGGTCCTGACTACAAGAAAAAACGTCAGCGCAAAAATAAATTGGTGAAAGCCAGTCGTAGAGCAAATCGTAGATAATCATGGACTTACGAGGAAACGGCACAGACTTATCAAAACTATATCCTTCAGGTGATACAAATATTGGGTATAGTGCGAATACTATGACGGCACATTATGTGCATGTAGTTCCTAATAGTCATTTTTGGAGTGACTTAAATCAAATCATTACATCTTTTGATTTGCATCCACAAGAACTAACTAAAGAATATTTATCTATTGGTCTCTTAAACTCAATTAAAAACGGATATCGTATTGTTAGAATTAAACATCCCGAAAGATTAAGAGGGATGAATTATTTTGCCAGCATTGATGAAATGATTGATTTTATTAATACCGATAAATATGATAATCAGAAATTCTATGACATACTTAAAAAGCAGTGTGCCATAGGAATAAATTTAACAAACGGAAGAAAAATGGAAAGAACAGAAGTTTATAAACGTCTTGATACCGAAAGGGATTATCAAGACCTGCGTTGGACTCCCCGCAGAGCAGCAAATGGAGTTAAAGACGAAGAAAAACCACCTGCTGAGTGGATAAATTACATGGAATTTCATCTTACAGAAGCCAAAAATGCTGTTTATCGTCTTAACGATGAAGAGGCATTGGCACAAGTACGCAAGGTCGCAGCTTTGGCAGTAAGATGCCTTGAACTTCATGGTTGTCCTGAAAGAGTAATTCCCGAAGAACTACTTAATAGCGAATAATGGAAGGTTTCGATTTAAATAATACGTATTGGGATAGACTTGTTGGGTATGTAACTGAACTTCGTGTAGATGCTCGTTGGGTATTGCGTGACAATAACACCAACAAGCCGTTAGGTTCTTTGAGAATAGTATCACATCCGGACCTACCACCAGGAAATCTTCGTGCGCACTTCACCTATGTCACTTCAATTAAAATAAAAAGTAGGGAAGAAAAGTTAAAGGCGATTGAAGATTATCAGATGGAAATCACCGAATTGGAAGTCTATTCAATTAACGAAGAATTGAAAACGGAAACCGAAGTATATGTTGCATTATTTAAAGAACTTGAAGAAATGTTTGATGTAGAAATATTTGACAAAAAAAAGAAATGATATAACTAAAAACAAAAAAAATGGAAAGAAAATACAAATTATTGATTATTGGACATATGCGACATGGTAAAGATACTGTTGCAGAAATGATTGAAGAATTTACTGGTATGTCATTTAAAAGTTCGTCTGAAATGGCAGCAGAAATATTCATTTACAATAAATTGAAAGATAAATATGGCTATTCTTCATTTATTGAATGTTTTGAAGACAGAATGAACCATCGTGCAGAATGGCATGATTTAATAAAAAATTACAATAATCCGGATAAAGCGAAACTGGCAAAAGAAATTTTGAAACATAATGATATGTATGTCGGTATGCGTAGTCAAGCGGAAATCGATAAATGTATTGAAGATGATGTCTTCGATATGATTATCGGTGTTTTTGACCCAAATAAACCCTTAGAACCAAAAGATTCTTTTGATATTAATCTTTTCGCTTCAAGTGACATTATAATTCCCACTGGAGATTTGAAAATAGTTAAAGAAAAGGTCAGAAAATTATGTGTTTATCTTTTAGAAGAAAAACTTATTGTACCACAATTATAATAAATTCATGAATATGCATAATATAGGACTGGACATAGATGGAGTTCTTGCCGATTTTACAAGGGGATGGAATAAAGTATATCCTGATGCACCAGCAATACCTGACAGGTATAATTATGACCCCCTGATGGGACAAAGATTCAGGGCAATGAAAGAAGCAGGAACATTGGATGATTTCTTTCTTGGTCTTAATCCACTTATTAACCCCAAGAACTTACCATTTATCCCCAAGGGTTATGTGACTGCCAGACCTGTTGATACAGCAGTAAGTGAACTCTGGCTTAAACAATCGGGTTTTCCGAATGTTAAAGTAATTACAATACCGTGGGGTGAAAGTAAAGTTGATGCTATGAAAGAAGCTGGTATCGAAATCTTTATAGATGATTTCTATGATAATTTCAAAGATTTAAATGATGCAGGTATCACCACATACCTATATACTGCACCTTGGAACTTACACCATGACGTTGGGGAATTAAGACTTAACTCACTGAAAGACATCCTATTACTCCAAGATTAATTTAATTTGTTTTTTATTATGTTACTTAACTAATCTTTATTATCAAGTATTTATAGTAGCAATAACAGAAACAACAAAATAAAAAGTAATGGGAAATATTGTAAATGACATTGTTGAGGACATCAACATAAAACCAAATAAAACAAAATTAGTACTCAAATGGGTTATCAGTATTGCAGGTAGTTTAATTGTGATTGCATTTGCATTCGGTCAATTCAAATCTACTTTCTTTAATAGAATGGATAGTCTTGAAGAAAAAATGGATAAAAATACTGTTGCTGTTGAACAACTTACAACAGATATGAATAATGGTTTTGATGCTGTTGATGCTAAAATAGATAAAGTTTATAGTGATGGTTTAACGATATTTAATGACTTTCAAGAATATAATAACAAACAACTTGAATTAATTATCGACTATGGTGGAAGTAATAAGGATATGTTAAAAAGAATGTTGGAAATCAGTTCCATGAAGCAACAACAAAATGTTGAAACACAGGTTGAAGCAGCTAAAAAAGAACCTACGTCCACATACCAACCAACAATTAGTGTTCAGAAATTTACACCTGAACCCAAACCTAAAGATTATATTAGTCTCATATATTTCATTGAAGTTGAAAATAATGATACTATCTTTAATTTGACGGGTGCAACAAAGGAATACATAAATAAAATAGACAGGAAGAAATATGAGATGGGAGCGATGACTGATAATCATGACCATCCGGGTCTCTTTGATGTAAGTTATCGTAATAAATAATCATATGGGAGTGTATCCGAGAAGTTATAATAAGGAGCAATTTATTGCCTACCTCAAGAAGAATAATGTGTCAAAAAAAATAATTGAGAAATTCAACGAATTACCTGAAAAGTTAATTCATAAAGGTTCTACATATAAATTAAATGTTTATCTGACTTGGTATAGTAGTGGAAACACACACTACACATTTGAACTGAACTACTATTCTGAGGAACTAATTGAATATCTTTTCAACCCAAAAGTATTTAATGATGTTGAAAGAAGCATTAATTATTTGCTTTGCGAGTTAATAAATGCTAAATTTGTAAAAAAGTAAAAATGAAACTTTGTATTATATCTGACACACATAATAAACATAAGCGTCTTAGTAATCTACCAGAGGCTGATGTTATCATTCATTGTGGTGACTTTACCTCAGTGGGGCATAGCCATGAGATTGTAAGTTTCATGCAATGGTTCAATAAATTAAATTACAAACATAAAATTGTTATTGCAGGAAATCACGATTGGTTGTTTGACACCAATCGTCTTATTGCCCGTGAAAAAGTTCCATATGGTGTAATTTATTTGGAAGACCAAGAAGTAATTCTTGATGGTGTTAAGTTCTATGGAACACCAGTGCAATTACCATTCATGAATTGGGCGTTTAATAAACCGGAAGAAAGACTTATAGAGCATTGGAAAGCTATTCCCGATGACGTTGATGTATTGATTACACATCAGCCACCACTTAGTGTTTTTGATTTAAGTGTTTATGATAACAAGCATACTGGTTCACCATCACTATATTGGGAAGTTGTTGAAAGGATTAAGCCGAAAGTCCATTGCTTCGGTCATATACATAGTGGTCACGGAGTCAAGGTAATTGAAGACACTACTTTCATTAATGCCAGTAATCTCGATGAACAATACATGTGCGTCTACGACCCTGTGTTGATAGAAATTTAAAGTCTGTTGGTTAGTTTAGTTACAGATTCTTCAAGTGTTTCTACGCCCGTATCAACGTTAATCCAAGCATTAGGCATTGGTTCAAATGGTGAATCAATTCCAGTAAAATCTTTTATCAGACCCATCCTGGCTTTAACGTATAAACCCTTTGTATCTCGTTTTTCACAGGTCTCAAGACTTGTACAGAGATGAATAAATTTAATATTGGAAATGATTTCGGCAATCATTTCCCTTATTTCATTTGTTGGTGTGATAAAGGTAGCGATAACAATAATACCATTTTGATTTAATATTTTTGCAACTTCAGCAGCACGTCTTAAATTCTCTTGTCGGTCCTCAAGACTGAACCCCAAATCATTATTAAGTCCGTCACGAAGCACATCACCATCCAATAAGAAAACCCTTTTATTTTGTTTTTCATAATGCTCGACAAGTTTCTTGCCAAGTGTTGTCTTTCCAGAACCACTGAGTCCGTTAAACCAAATTGTTTCCATGTCAATAAATACAATATATTCATAAATTTCCTTGCAAATTAAATTTTAAATGACTATATTTCGCCTCTAATTTTGTTAATAAAAATTTATTTACTATGAAAAGATTATTAATGTTTGGAATTACACTGATTCTCTTACTTGGAGTCAGTTGTGAAAAGGAAAAAAATCTGCTTTCCGATTTTGTAATTGGAACTTGGGAATCTCAAGAACTTGTATTGGGGGATTCACCTTTCGGCACGTTCACTGCTGTGATTAATACAAACGATACCTATGTATTGTCGTTCACCTTATCCGATGGAAGTCAGTCACTCACTTGTCCAGCAACTGGATATAGTGTTGATAACGATAACAGTCAGATAAGTATTACCGAACCAGATTTTGAGCCAAATGATGGTGTTACTCCAACAGAGACACAAACATTTGATGTTACATGGAATGTCGGTGGTAATGTAATGACATGGACTCCGATTGATGGTGGAAGTGATGCACCTACTTTACAGTGGACAAGAGGCGATTAAATTTAAATTTAGAGAGCAAAAAAAAGCCAGAGAAATACTGGCTTTTTTAAGTTTCCACCAATATTTTCCACCACGCAAGGCTTTTCGGAAAATCTTTTCTATTTATGGTAAAAATTATTTTACTATAATATACTATTAATATGAATATCAGCGAATTATTCGAAGCAATAGAAGACGAATTCACTTCAGATGATTTAAACGGTGAATTTACTCTACTTGGAAATGTTATTGTTTGGTCCTATAACCTTGACGATGATTGCGAAGACCTTCCAAGTAATGATGATGATGACGATGAATATTGTTTTGATTTTGAAAGCCAAACTGCGGAAGAACTTCTTTTAGAAGCACATCAAGAAGATTTGGATAAACTAAATGAACTTCTTGATGAATTAGAGGAAACCGATAATTGGACCATTTCAGATGCCGAAGCAGTAGAAAAGATAATTTCTTTCAAAATATTCTAAGTTTTATGTAACAAATCGGATTAGTTTTCGTATAATTGCATAATAATTATCACGTTAAAACAAATCCTATGGGCGGTAAAGCATTAAATAAGTACGGTGTTTTCACAGAAAGAAAGAACACTGAAGAATTTCTGAGAATCGGAAAGGAACTACAAAGGAGAATCGAAGATGATTTGCCCGTTAGTACTGCTATTGTTAGTTGTTATCACACTAAAGCAGACCACGGTGATTTAGACTTGCTATTGAAAATTGATGAAGGAATTAACATTCTTTGGAGAGAATATATTCAAAAAACATTTTCACCTGAAGCAATTAATTCGAATGGTGGGGTTTACTCTTTCGATTATAAGAATTTCCAAATTGATTTTATTCCTATTCCCGAAGCAAAATGGGAAACTGCGAAAATTTATTATTCATATGACCCTCTTGGTAACATTATGGGTAAGACCTATCATAAATTTGGTTTGTCATATGGTTGGCAAGGTTTGCATTATAAATTCAGAAATTTCAATGGAAGTAATTCTCAAGATATTGTACTGACTAATGATGCGAGAAGAATTTTTGAATTTGGTGGTTATGACTATGACAGGTATTTGCAGGGTTTTGAAATACTTGAGGAGATTTTTAATTTTTGTATTAGCGGTAAATATTTTGACGCTGAAATGTTTCAGATGGAAAATCTTAAAAGTATTGATAAGAAAAGAAATCGTAAGAGGGGTTCATACCATTTGTTTTTGAATTACATTAAAGATAATGGAATTAACACTCATTATGAGTTCGAAGAAGAGAAAGACAATTATCTTATCACTATTGACAGTGCTTTTCCGGAAGCCGAACTATTGTATAAATTGCATGACTTGCAAGTTGAAGATGATTTTAATAAAGCGGTTGCAGAAAAATTTAACGGTAATGTTATCATGGAATGGCTACCTGAACTCAAAGGTAAAGAATTAGGAGCTGCAATAACTAAGTTTAAAGAAAGTTGGGGTGAGGAATATAAAGACTTCATTTCAAGTGCAACGATTGAAAGCATTAAACATGCGTTCATGACAATTTACAATAAATAATTATGAGTATTAGCAAGCGTAAGGAACATAACAACATTCTAAAGGCAGGAAGTAAAAATTTGAATTTAGAAAATTGGAAGGTTTACCATCCAAACGGAAGACATATGTTTACTTGTGGCGAAAAGAAAGCAAGTTGGTATGTTGATAGAGGCTTGGCTAAATTAATTGGAAAAAAGAAAATTGCATTGACCTTTAGTCCTAAAGGTAATGGGTTTGAGGATAATGAAATTTTTGGTCGTAGCATTAGGGAAGCAAAATGTGTTGTCACTGGGATTGAAGATAATCTGCAAAGGCATCACATCGTTCCCTATTGCTATAGGACCTATTTTCCCGAAGAGTTTAAATCAAAAAATCATCATGATGTTGTCCTCATAAACCATGAAATACATAGTCAATACGAGCAATTAGCTAATGGATATAAAGACGAAATTGCCCGTATTTTTAATGAAAAGACTATCGGAGAATATAATATAGATTACACAAACAAATTGCGTGAATTTGGTAAGGGAAATGCGATAATATTAAATGCCATCCACTCAATATTTAAAACATATGGAAGAATCTCTCGTGCTACGTTGATTGAGAAAATTGAGTTTATTTCTGAGAATACTGGTATTCCGTATAAAACATTAGCAAACTTTAATTATATTCAATTCTATAAATTCTATTTAATTCTGAAAGTTGAACATGAAAAGGAAATCTATGAATTCAAGAAAGAAAATAGAGTATTATATGACCACGGCTATCACGTAGTACAAAAACTCGATACTGACAAAAAAATTATGGAATTTGTGAGATTATGGAGAACACATTTTATAGAAACCATGAAACCACAATTCATGCCCGTAGGATGGTCGATTGATTTCCGGATGAAAACAAAAATTACATAAACACTTGCAATTCTAACATTAATTGATTAATATTGCATGATAAACACATTAAAGAAATGAAACTTTATAAAGCATTAAAATTAAAAAAGAGTTTAGTTGGAGAAATCGCCAAACTAAAAACACAAATCAAAGAAAAAAACTCATATCTTGAGGGTTCTAAAAACGGTGAAAATTTCAATGTTCATGAAGCATACAATGAACTTCTGAAAAAGATTGAAGAACTAACCGCTTTGAAATTTGTGATAAACGAAGCGAATCATGAAATCCAGGCAAAAATATATTTGCTTGGTGAATATAAAGCACTGATTGCTTTTTGGAATGAAGTAAGTGTTGTTGAGGGAACTCAAGTGATTGGATATTCAGATAAAGTACAGACCTATCACGTCCATATCGATGAAGCAAATCGCAATATACTTGTGAGTGAGTTTCAGAAAAAAGTGGATGCTATTCAGGAAGAACTTGATGAATATAATTTCACAACCGAAATTCCTTGGGGTGATATGACCATAAGTGAAATGGAATCAACAGAAGACTCCAATCCTGAAGCACAATAACATTGAGGTGTGTTGTCAAGTAGTAAAAAACATTATGAGATTCAACTACATTGGTAAAGATAGAGATTAGAATGTTCAAGTTTCTCGTATTCAAGTTGTTAAGGTTTAAATCTAAAAATTTAAAACTCATTAAACATCATTTTGTTTTTAACGAAAGACACACACTTCTTTTATTTTAAAATTATGAAGAACTCAACCATTAAATTCGATTTTGATGATATTCTTGTCGTCCCTAAAGTCAATACCCATATTACAAGCAGATATAAAGACATAAAACTTCCTAAAGAACTTCCATTATTCGCTGCACCAATGGACACGGTGGTAAATCTCAATAATATGGATGTGTTCTTGGATAACAGAATTAATGTTACATTACCACGTACAGTAGGAAATGATGAATTCCTATATAAAATTCGTGGTAAAAATTTTGCTGAGTATGCGAAGGTTTTTATCAGCCTGGGTTTTGGTGATATTGAAAAACATTTTAAGAATAATTTCAAAGAGTTTATCGAAGGTCAACATATTCTTATTGATGTGGCTAATGGTCATATGTATAAAGTCGTAGATTATGCAAAGGAAATTAAAAAACTGAGACCTGATTTAGTTATCATGGTTGGTAATATCGGTAATCCTGAAACATATTGGTGGTATGCCGAAAACAATTGTGTTGATTATATTCGTGTGGGAATTGGTAATGGTGGTGGTTGTCTTACAACCAAACAATCGGGCATCGGACATCCTATGGCATCATTGATTCATGAAACATATTTGGTGAAACAGAGATTCATTGAAAGTAATAATGTTGATATCAAACATCAAAACACATTGCTTCGTACTAAACCTGTTGATGGTATTCCGGCTATTGTAGCTGATGGTGGAATGAAAGATTTTTCAGATATTATCAAAGCGATTGCTTTAGGTGCTGATTATGTGATGGTGGGTTCTATATTCAACAAGGCATTAGAAAGTTGTGCACCCAACTATTTATATGGTGTTAAGGTAAATCAACGAATTGCCAATCATTTCTTTAATAAAGGGTATACCGTTAAGAAATACTTCAGAGGCATGAGTACCAAGGCAGCTCAAAAAGCGATGGGAAAGACCGATTTTAAGACTTCTGAGGGTGTTGTGAGATATAGGGAGGTAGAGTATCATCTTAGTGGTTGGGTTGAAAATTTCGAGCATTATTTGCGTAATGCAATGAGTTATAATAATGCCAAAACATTAGAGGAATTTGTGGGCAAAGTCGAGATTTGTCAGATTACGACAAGAGCATATGATAGATTTAATAAATAGGGTTGATGAATGGATTAAAACTGACATTACTGGCGTTCAGGAAATCGTAAATAAATATGCTTCGGTCTTACAAGGAACACTTCCCGAAAGAAATATACCGTATCTTGCTGTAATTATTAACACTTGTGTTCATTCCCTCAATGAAAAACATCCAGACCTTGATGCTGATTGGAAAACATGGTCAGTACTTCTAATCAAGAAGTTGTTCGATGAAGATAAATTAAAAAAAGAAAAGGACATTCCTCTAATCATTGACGAGTTTCTTGAATACAAAAAAAAGGAATATAAGAAGTATTGTGAAGATACTATTTCAGTAAGTGATTATGATAGAGACAGGGGTTTTATGTTTAGATTTTATTTAAAAAAAAATCGGTAGCCTTTTGACTACCGATTTCTGTTTTACGCAAATTGCATTTCCTCTAATTGGCTTTCGTATTTTAATTTTTTCATTTTTAAATTCAACGTCTTTTTTTCTGAGATATTATTTTTTTCGAACATAGTGATTTTTTTTTCAAGTGTGGCGATTTTATGCTCCAACACTTGAATCTCTTTTTCTTTACTCATGATTGTGTGTGTTTAATTTGATATTATGTGATTAATAGTCAGGTCCTGCCACAATTTCATCTTTCCATGCTTTATAGTGTGCTTCTTTCGCTTCAATAGCTGCTGTCTTCATATCGTCAATGTTATACTTCTTAAAGTTTTTCGCTAACTCTTTGAATTTATTTTCCTTGTAGTTTAGATTGCTAATATGTTTATCTTTTTTCGCTCCCATGTCTGTAAGTATTTACTTTAGATTAATTTATTATAAATACTAAAAGTATTGCATTTTAAACACAAATAAACTATATTTGTCTAATTAAATTTATATTATGGAAAAAACTATTAAATATAAAAGATTTCGTGAATCACACACAGAAAGCACACTACAGGAATTTTTCGATAGATTAGTTACTGAGGGTTGGGAAATCATTTATTATAGCGAAGTCTCGCAAGGAGCTGGTGCACTCACCAATTCACCAACTGAAATGATGTTTCATATCACTATCGTAGCAAGTAAAAAACAAAGCAATGTGTTATGAGTAAAGATGCGGGTTATTTAGTTAAAACTAAAACAGGTAAGGAAGGTAGAACATATCACCGTGATGGTCTTGTAAATAAGAAAATGGTGGTACATGTAGATGCTGACGGTAAAGAAATGAAAATGCTTTGCGACCCCAAGACCGTAGAAATAATTGGATTTGTAGATTAATAATTATGGAAGAACTAAATTTAGAATTAAATCACACCTACTTACTACAATATGGAAGCAGTAATACGATATCATCAGGAACAATATTGATGATAACCGACAAGGCATATCGAATTCGTTGGAATAATGGTCTTAATAGTAATGATACCTGGGAATTGAAAGAATATATGACACGTACTTACACAATTATTGAGGATATCAGTGATTTTGTTGTTGAACCCAAAGAAGAAAATACATTACACGTTCAAACAAGATTAATTCAATGCCATGTTTGTAAGGGGTTCGGAACTGTGCCTGACCCAAATTCAACGGGTGGTACACAAAGTTGTCCATTATGTTACGGTAGTAAAATGATTCCGGAAGTAATTGACATTTCTTAATGAAGATTATACAATCATTCGCAAAATTTAAAGAAGGAAGTCCCTATCTACAACATAAGAGAGGGAAAGAGAATTACGTGTATTTGAATTTTTATTGTGCTTTACTGAGTTACTTGACGATAAGTGAAAAATATGGTCCAATCACAATGTTTTGCAATCAGGACGCATATGATTCCTTTATAAAATATATTCCATATGATTATATTATTATTAAGGAAAACACCAATCCGTTTGAAGTATGGAATAAATATAAAATCGATGTCATGCGAACAATTGATGATGATATCATTCATATAGATTCAGACGTATTTCTTTTGGGTAGATTTTATGATGAATTCATTAACGGTGATTATGATATTATGGTTCAGGATATTCTACCGAAAAAGGAAAATCAAACAGCATATTTTGGATATGAAAATAAAGAATTTCTTGCCGAAACAAAAATACTGACTAAACAATACGATGGTCGTTGTATGAGTTGTGGTAGCTTTGGGTTAAGGAAAAAAGTACAACCATATTTCTATGCGGGTGTTGATGTGCTATATAAAGCAATGTTGGATATTGGAGTTAATAATATTCCCTATGCAACAATGATAATTGAAGAATTACTACTATATATGATTGCCTATGAAAATGACTTCACAGTATATGAAATATTACCGGAAGATTTAATGAAAAATTTTGAAAATGCATTATATGCTGGTGATAGTATTGGTTATTTACATATGTGGATGCAACTTAAATATCGAAGGCATATTCTCGATTTTATGAGGAAAAAAATTTTTTATGAATATCCGACTCATTATCATACGATATTAAAATACGAAAATGATGTCATGAGCAAATTCAAGTATTTTTATTACATGAATTTCACAAAAATATACGGTTAATTACCGATATTTTCCAAAAAGTGTTTGGTCTTTAAATTATTTTTTATATATTTGTTATTCAAATAATTATTAACATAAAAACGTTAGGTATGAAAAAAATTGTTTTATTACTTTCGCTCATTTTCGCATTGAGCATTTCAGCATTCTCACAAACCGACCTCAGTGTTTGGGGTGGATATTCTTGGCTCAACGGAGTTGTTGGTGCAGAAGTACAATATGGAAATTTCGGTGTTAGTGCTGGTTATTTTCCGGCAAAGATGCCTGGGTCTGGCGACCCAATCTCTTCTTTCAGTGCAGCAGTCACTTGGTACGGTAAAAATAATGATTACCTCAATAACCATTCAGGCGCATTAGGTGCTTGCTATTATGGTTCATTTGGTTTTGCATCAGCAGGTTATCGTTCTCAAATCAGCTATAATGGCGGTGCATATGGGAGTGATGTCGTTGAACCAATGCTCATTGGAATGCTCGGAGTTAAATCATATGTAAATAAGTGGCAATTTAAACTCGGTGCGGGTTATGGTTGGTGCGATTACGCAGGTGTATTTACTTGGGAAATCGGATTAAGTTACGCATTATTCTCAAGTCACGCATATTAAAAATTAGAAAACATGAAGAAAATTCTACTAAAATTTGCGCTTGCACTCGCATTCATAGGTGCAATAGTTATCTCAAGTTGTGAGAAAGAACCACCACGTCCTCAATGTGAAATTGATAATGTCGGAACTGTAACTGTTAAAAACAGCACAGGATATAATGTTTGGGTTGATGTTACTTGGGGTAATGTTGTGGAAAACTACGAGAAACTCTTGTATAATGGCAACAGTTACAAGTACAATCAAATCCCTGCTGGCTCAATTGAAATCTGGGTTAGTTTCGATGGTAGTGATTGGAGTTATAATTATGAAAATCTTAGTGCTTGTGAAAACATGACATATACTTGGTATCTCAGTGGTAAGAAATCTGCTGGTGAATGTCCGTTTGTATTGCTACTTCCAAATGGTGAAGAAGTAGTACCTACTTTGAAAGTGAAAGAATAAATAAATACAAAATGAAAAATGGCGACCATTGGTCGCCATTTTTTTTTATCGTATTTATAGTAAATATTAATATAATGAAAAATTCATATTTGATAAATGAAATTAGAAGCGTTATTCAAGAATTCATGGAAGCTGGTGAAGCGGATATTCAAATAACACCCATTGAACCTGATTATCGCTCAACAAAAAAACAAGAGAAAAAATTTCACGTCAACTATCAGAAAGATGTTAATGGTGAATTAATTGAAATTGAAGGAACATTAAATCCGTTCCATACAGGTAGAAGTGTTGAGTACGGTTTCGAACCAGGGTATTTTCAAGACCCAGATGTTGAAAGTTATTGGGATAATAATTGGGAAACTATTGAAGGAGAAATTATGAATAAATTACATGATGCTAATTTATTCTAATTTTCCCTAATTATTTATTGAATATCAGAATATTATAAAAACACTGCACAGGGTATCCCGTCCTGTATTTCCACCTTCGAAGGGTGGGTCTTTTTTGCATGCGTGGTTAGACGAGCAGTGTTTAAATAGTAGTCTTTTCCCACCTAACCATAGCGGGTGTCTTGCTCTTCTTGGGGCGCATCTATCTGGTCCGAATCTACGCCTTACACACTATACTCTATATCTCAGCATCTCAGAACGCAACTCTTTGTTCCCAACGGTTACGAACGAGTGATTAGCCTACCTTTCAAGCAGTATGTGAAGTTTACAATCGACTACTTGTTCAAAGAACTTATGTGCAATTATACGAAGAAGAATTGAATTTGTTACAAAAATCTTAATGTTTTTTAATCGCAACAGCAAAATATCTTTCACCTGCATATACGCATTGACTGGTTTCCTTTACTTTAACATCATAATCAGTACTAATATTAAAAAATAAATTCCCGACATTTTCCGGTAATCCATGTGGAAAGCGTGTTGCTATTCCAAAATCAATTCCACCACCAATACTGCTGTCCGTAACACTAAAACTTTTATCGTCCATCAACTCCAAAGCCAAACTAAGTTCCTCATATAATTCAATTTCTTCTTTACTTCCTAATCTATGTTTGATTGCCGTTTCAACAACAAACATCCTATTATCCTCTAAATCCAACATGTTTCATTATATTAGTTTGCTAATATAATGATTTTGAGATTAACGTCAAAGACTTTTTAAAAATATTCTACCGATAATCGTCCGATTAATTATAACAATCGTCCGATAATCGTCCGATTAATTATAACAATCGTCCGATAATCGTCCGATTAATTATAACAATCGTCCGATAATCGTCCGATATCGAACGATAATTAGATTCAAATAAATCTCATAATATTCTCAATTAGAGATAATTATATTCTTTGGTATATGATTTGCAATACCATATAAAAATATAAACATGAAAAAAATATTACTTATGATTGGATTAATGTTAATTTTAGGATTAACATTTTCATCACAAAAAACAGAAAGCAAAACAAAAGAAGCACCTGTTGAAGATGTGGTTGTTGAAGATGAACTTGTTCTCGAAGATTGGATGACTAAACCGTTTAACATTTAAAATTATGTATAGATTAAGAAAAGCTGGAAAGAAGGATAGAAAATTCCTTGGTGTCTGTGCAGGTATAAGCAAGTACATTGACCCCGAATTAGACCCTGTTGTTATTAGATTACTATGGGTAATATTGACAATCTTTGGAACAGTCCCAATGGTATTACTTTATTTCATATTAGGTTTTATATTAAAAACTGAAGAATATGAAATAAAAACTCCTGAATGACGCATCACTATTGAAAAAACTCTGTCTTTAGATAAACAATAATTATGGCAGTTCTAAAGAAAACAAAAAAAAGAGTTTTTGCAGGAGTTTGTGGTGGAATCGCTAAATGGATTGACCCTGACATTAACCCAACCGGAATACGAGCATTGTGGATATTCCTAACAATCATACACCCATTCACAATGATATTCACATATATCATCCTGGCGGCAATACTAAGAACCGAACTATCTTTATTTCAAGAAGAAGAACAGAAATAATTGCCGATTTCAGTTCCAATTGTATTTATGGTAAAGGTATACCATGAACTTAAAAAGTATTGTCAACGAAGAAATCCAAACCCTCTTGGAAAGCGGGAGTGTTATGGGTATTCGGGGGTTGGCAGAAATGCTTGGTCGGATGGGGTATGACGAATCCACAATGGTAGTGGTTTTAAGTGAAATATTTACTGAAAGCGGTGATACAGGAATTATGAATTCCTTTAATGATTTATCACGTGGTCTTTTTATTAAACCAGTAAGAACTGGTCAATATGTTTTTGATTATTCCCGACAAGAAATTGGTAAAAATAACTATAGCAATCCAAATCTCTCTTATAAATATAAGAGAGAAGGGGATTAAATTATTAAATTATGAATGAATTCTATTTAGTATTGATAAAAAAGGGCGGTGAAATTGTTCACAATACCTTTGCAACAACTCATAGAGATTTGATTGATAAATATATTGTGCCTAAAAACATAGCACATGCCGATTACTTTAAAGCTACCTTCAGACCTAAAGAAGGTTTTAGTTTGGTTGATGTTGATGAATACGAATTATATGTTAATGAAGCATTTGTACCTGGATGGTTTACCGAATTAAATAAAAATGAATGTATAGTAAAACTGAAAAAACTTATCAAATCAATGTTCGTTAGTACACATAAAACGCTTTTGCTTAACGAAGGTGTTATATTAAGAAATGGTGCAAAGGTCGATGAAGTGAAAAATTCAATAGTGTTTGGGATGTACGATACTTCAAGCATCAGACATCTTGATAGTAATTCCGAAGTACGTGTAATGACAGACGATGCTGTTATTGAGGAAATGATGGATAACACCAAAGTCTTAGATATGTGGGGTTTTTCTAAGATATTAGAAATGCATGATTACGCAAAGGTTATTAAAATGTATGGTCAGGCAAAAGTTATTAAAATGTTTGATAACTCACACATCGCTACACTTAAAGGTGATTCAACAATTAATGAGATGCGTGATGCTGCAGAAGCAGAAAGACTAAGGCATATGTCAAAGGTAGAAGAAATGCATAATCACTCTGTAATTGAAGAAATGTGGGATTGGACCATTGTAGGTAGAATGTTCGACCAAGCACAAATCAATTATATGGATGACGATGCAAAGGTATTAGAAATGCATGATGATTCAATAATCATGGACATGTACGGGAATTCAATTGTAGAAGAACTATTTGAAAATTCATTAGTTCGTAAATTAAATGATGCTGCAGTTATACTAAGAAAACAACTTGGCGAATAAAAAAAGGAAATCATGTATAAGAAATTAAGTATAAACGAATCCAAAGCCAAACTTTTTGAAATGATGCAAAAAGTTAATCCGGATTATGTAAATGAAGAAGTCGGTAAAGGCGTAGACTTCAAACAAATTATTCCCGAAGACCAACAACTATTTAATCAGGTATTCGGAAATCCTGAATTACGTGGTGCATCAGGACCAAATTATGAGGGTAATTATATTAAAACTCGTAAATTCCGCTTTTGGGATGATGCAGAAGGTATTGTGTTTCGTAGAGAAGTACAAAACAAAATAGATGCATTTAATAAACAAAGTATTGGTTTCTACATGGAATTAAAGGGTTTACAGGATTGGGATACCGATGACGATAGAACTTGGGATGCAAGCTATAGCTTTACTTTCTTTCCGAAGTAAGCCAATGCGTTTTTACATATCTTAACATCTTGGGGTTGAAAACAACAACACCTTCAAAACTATTATCATATAAACCATCAATACCCGCCTGTATTAACTCCTGGGGATGCGTAGGTCTAAATATCATCCTTGAGTAGGGTTTCCATGTCTCGAAGTCATCAGAGTCCCGTAAATCCAAGATATTGGCTTCAGGTAGTATTTGAAATTCCAGTATTGCACCGCCTTCATCATCAGCAAAATCAGCATAATTACTTTTAGCTAAAGCAAAATCAGCAGTGGTATAAAATCCCTTGCCAAAATAACCGCCTTCGGACTTACGAATATCTATGCCGTTTTTCTGTATATCATCAGCACCCTCAACTGAAGTACCGTGATATAATGTACCGAATTGTTCACGGGTCTCCACAAGATTTTGGATTTCCTCTACAATTATTTCCTTTAGTTCCATAATAATAAATACATAATCCTTGCAAATTAAATCCAAATAATATATCTTTACGACATGTTAATTGACTTGCAACGATATTTTACTACAATGGGTTGGTATGTTGGTACACATACCTTTATAACAATGCGACTTGAAGGTGGCTTTGAAGCATTTTCAGGTAGAGCATCAGAGACATGGGAATATCGTTGGGTAATTGAAATACATGAAAATCAGAAATTAAAAATACCTGCTGTACTTGTTAAAGGCGGTAGATTCGAAGACATCGATGAAGTAGCTAAACGAGTATTAAGAAAATTAAAAGCAAATGACAAAGGATGAAATAGTGGACTTAGGAATGAAATTAGGTTTGGAATTCAATGAACTCGATAATTACCAAGACCAATTATTAAAAAATAATGTGGTATTTAATGGTATTAACGGACAACGCTTTAGATTTGAAGGTGCATGGAGTGATGAAAAAATCTATAAGCAAATGGGCAGCGCATTAATCCTTATAGGTGAACGCAGAAAGAAAATGGAAATTAACAGAGTACTAAGTATAACAGGAGACTAATGGCGGGATTAAGTAATTTGAGGAAATCAATACACTATTTGCAACAAGCAATTAGGAATGAGTATAAGAATGATAAGGAATTATTAACAGCACTTGATATCATGGCAAAAAAAGAAATGAAAAATGTTGATGTTAATGACCCCGAACACTATAATCTAACTGGAATATGATATTAAAATTAACCGTAATTAAAGACGTTGAACCCAAAAGAACATATTCTTTTGATTTTGATGAAACAGAAGGTAATGTAATGCTATTAACAATTGGCGAACACGAATATCTGGTGGATATTACCGGATTAATACTACATGAAAATCACCATGAAGAACATTAATAAAAGAAATTATGGCAGAAGTAAAGCAAGATGTTAAAATGGTCAAAGTGGATTTCAGTTGTCCTGAATGTGAAAGCGGATATTTGAGACCAAGTGGAACTGTACTCACAACATATCCACCAATGTTTCCACATATGTGTGATAATCCACAATGTAATTACGGTCAAACATTTAATCATAACTATCCGATTATAACCCATGAACCAATAGAATCAGGTGTGCTCAGTGAAGATGAAATCCTACAGAGAATCGTAGATGCAATTAATTATAATAACCTCTGCGCAAAAGCAACCTTGGGTGATGTACCCAAAATAACTATTGAAGATATTCGTGGGGAATTATTTTGCGAAACAGTTAAAAGGAATGAAAAAAGTAAGTAATAAATGGCAGGGAATAATTGACTTCGGTGAAAGAAGACTACCACGAATATTCTTACGAAAAGTATATATAGACGGAGTGACCCTATGGTGGTCAAAATGGATAACACATAAAGATTGGAATACTGCTATGGAAAGGGCAGAAGAATTGGAAAATAATATAAATTTTGATTAATATAAATTAAACTATGGAACTACAAGAACTCTACAACCACATTACAAAACACCTAACTGCTGAACAAGCATTGAGAAAACTATTAGAAGGTCACTTATTGACCTATGAAAAACTTAAATTTCAAGAAGGAGAGGAAATACACCCTGCTATGTTAATTGCAATGGCAGCTTTAGATATGGGTTGGGATATAGCTATCCCCGATAATAATGGCGATGATGATATGGAGTTAATCGGAATGGTAGTTGGTACTGATGAATACATAAAAGACCTGTTTAAAGTTGATGATTGTTGTAATAAGTGTGACGGTAAATGTAGTTGTGACCATTCCGAAGAAGAAAATTAGTATTTATAATAAACACAATTATGATAGAAAATATTATTAGTAGTTATGAAGCATTAAATGCTGAACTACTCGACAACATGCATGTCAATGACATCAAAACCCGTGATTTGATTACAATCAAATTAACAACCGAATTGCCGGATTGTGATGTTAAATGTGATGAAGAAAATAATCCACCTGAAATAGTCGATGCATGTGTTGCAGTCGCCAGGGTATCGTGGGTATCATTAGAAATAGGAAGCACCTATGTTGATTTAGTCTTTGGTGCACCAGAGCAAATAATGGCGGTCCAACCAAATCTACATTAGAAACCAACTTATGGAAACTGAAAATCCTGTATATGGTGAATGTGCAAAACACCGAGGACAAAGTATGATTAATTGTCCTTTATGTGAAATGGAAAACAGTAGGGAGAAAGTAGATTATCATTTTAACATACTCAAAAACAAAGATATTTATTTACCGCCTTGTGATAGTGCAAATGGTAAATCGGCAATTATTGATACATTCAAAAGAAAAACCATGACAAAAGAAGAACTAAACCAATATTTAATTGACATCGATTTAAAAATCCTGTGTCTTTATTATAAAAAAGACGCTGAAGGTAATTTTGTTGAAGATGAAAATGGCAACCGTGTAAACGAATATTATCAAGCCACAGCAGGTATGATGGAAATCGATGAAGGTTGGTATCAATTAATCCATGACCTCATTGCTGAACTTATTAAAACCGATTGGGATAGAGATATACACCAAATCAAAGAAAAGTTTGGTGGATTATGCTTTTATGTTGGTGGCGCAAGTCAGGAAGTTCATGACATCATCAGTAAGTACGAAGATTTAAGCTATGAAACCTGTGAAGTCTGCGGAGAAAAGGGTGAATTGAGAAAAGACACAGGTTGGCATGGCGGTAGATGGTATAAAACCATGTGTGATAAACATTATCAGGAATTAAAAGACGAGAGAAAATGACAACAGCAGAGAAAGCAACTGTGGTATTCCAAAGTGGTTTGGCATTCCGCATAACAAATAAACCCGTTCAAGACGACCAACTTTGGGATGTGCGGATATTTTGGGCACACATGGAATACGATGGTGAAACCGTATATAAGGAATGTGATATCAAAGGATTTGCAGACATCGATGATTGTCTCGATAATTGTTTATTGTATTTAAAAAACTATAGAGGCGATGAAGGAAGTAATACTGATATTCCTATTGGTAATTCTAATACAACAAGATGACTATAAATGGGGCAGACCTACAAGTAAAGGTGTAGATAACTACGTTGAACGCAATGAATATCAATTTATTATAGACTATCAGAACTTCGTAAATGACACTCTGCACTTCGAACCATTCATCAGCACCGATGATTTAAGTGACTACGTTAATTATACAAGGGGTGATATGGGATACTTCGAACGTCCCGATAATATCATCATCAGCAATGAACCAAGATATATAGACTATGAAGTACAGAGGTTATCGGAGTACGAAAAAAACCGTTACCGGGAAGCCACGCAATTCGTAAGAGCAGTGGTTATCCATGAACTCACACACTGCTATTTCTACCAAATCATAATGATAGCACAATACAATAAGAAACTGGAATACGAATGGCGACAAGGACTACGAATGATTCCTGTTGATGACTACGGCACGGACTTCCTTGAAGAAGGAATATGCGAATACGTGGTGGAAATGATGGGCGAAATGATTGTAAGTACTGAAGTAAAGACAATCAATAAAAGCGATTTAAGTACTGCCAATAGAAATCAGCAAAGAGTTAAGTATGGATACAGCAGACAATTTGTAAAACCAATTGTAGATGAATACGGATTAAAAGCTGCTGTTTTTTTAATTGTTTATAATAAACCACCCACTGAAGAAGAAATATTGAAACCTCAATTATATTACGATAGATTAAAGTGGAATTAATCAGTATTTATTTACATGAATATCAAGACAATCATAAATGAAGAAGTACAGAGACTATTTGCCGATAGTTTTTATGAAGAACAAAATGAAGTCATTGATGAACAAATTAGAACTCCACAGGAAATAGCTGATAATCTCGCACCAAGTGAATACTGGGAGAGAATGCAGAGAAATAATCCCAAATACTATCGCAGAGAAAAACCTGTTCTCGCTAATGTAGACATGCGACTTGCAGACCAAGCATTTCAAAGAGACAGTAATTTTTATATCGGCAAAGAAGACAAGGGAATCGGAAACCGTAGAGAAGGTATCATGCAAAACATTGAAAACGGTAGTCTTAAATATGCACCTGATGTCAGTATCACAATGAGCCATACAGGTGTACCTGTTTTGAGTTTCGGAAACGGCAGACATAGATTCGCTGTGCTTAGAGATTTAGGGGTAAAGTCAATTAATATGACGTTTTCACGTGATAGTGAACCATATATACATTTACTGCAACGCTAAAAATTTTTAAAAAAAATTCTAAGGTCTTGATTTTCAGCCATATAAAAAATTTCTGGGAAAAAATTTAGGGTTTTAATAATGGGTAGCGGAGCATCTCATGTAGCACCCGCCCCCCTCTGTAGTGCCGCCCCCCGCCCCCGG
>Ga0307378_10002756_pt1 | contig 26421 bp, 22 predicted proteins | sample UN1MG_FD_202238 | JGI IMG/M metagenome (GOLD analysis project Ga0307378, IMG submission 202238) | Soil microbial communities from Risofladan, Vaasa, Finland - UN-1 | ecosystem: Environmental > Terrestrial > Soil > Coastal area > Acid sulfate soil | place: Finland: Risofladan, Vaasa | collected...
GGCGGCGGCCCTAAAGGACCGCCCTACACCAATCGGCAAGGTTTCGCACGGCCATGTAGGGGGGTCGTTTACGGCCCCCGTTTTTCTTCGGCTACAATAATTTGCGAGGATCTGCCTTTGCGATAAGCGGGAAAGCTGCTTATCGCATCCTGTGGTGAAAACGAACCGCCGGAGATGGGTCGCCTACTCCCTCGGCCGCAGGAGGGGGAAGAGTATGACGTCGCGGATGGACGGGGAGTCGGTGAGCAGCATGACGAGGCGGTCGATGCCGACGCCGATGCCGCCGGTTGGCGGCAGGCCGTGCTCGAGGGCGAGGATGTAGTCCTCATCCATCTGGTGGGCTTCCTCGTCACCCCCGGCGAGTTGGGCAAGCTGGTCCTCGAAGCGCTGCCGTTGGTCGGCGGGGTCGTTGACCTCGGAGAAGCCGTTGGCCAGCTCGAGTCCGCCGGCGAACATCTCGAAACGCTCGGCGATCTCGGGGTTGTCGGGGCTGGCCTTGGAGAGGGGGCTGACGGCCTTGGGGAAATCGATCACGAAGGTGGGCTGGAAGAGCTTGTCCTCGGCGTAGTGGTCGAAGAGCTCGTAGATCATCTTGCCCTTGATCGCGGGCTTGGGCAGCTCCAGCCCTCTCTGCTTGAAGAAGGCCTTGAGCGACTCCTCGCTCTCGAAGTCGGCCCAGGTGGCTTTTGAGTGCTCCATAGCGAGGTCGTGGAGGGTGACGCGGCGCCAGGGGGTGGACCAATCGATCTCGAGGCCGCCGTAAGTGGTGCGCGGTTCGCCTTTGATCTCGATGATGATGCGCTCGATCATCTTCTCGTATTGTTCCATGACGACGTGGTAGTCGGCGTAGGCCTCGTAGTATTCGAGCATGGTGAACTCGGGGTTGTGCTGTGTGCTGATGCCCTCGTTGCGGAAGTTGCGGTTGATCTCGAAGACGCGTTCGAAGCCGCCCGCGACGAGGCGCTTGAGATAGAGCTCGGGGGCGATGCGCATGTAGAGGTCGATGTCCAACGCGTTGTGGTGGGTGGTGAATGGGCGCGCGTTTGCGCCGCCGTAGACCGGCTGCAGCATAGGCGTCTCGACCTCGAGGAAGCCGCGCTCGCGCAGATGACTGCGCAAGAGCGCCGTGGCTTGGGCGCGGACCTTGAAGACTTCCCTGCTCCCGGGATTGGCGATGAGGTCGAGGTAGCGCTGGCGGTAGCGCGTCTCGACGTCGGTCAGCCCGTGCCACTTCTCCGGCAGCGGCCGCAGTGTCTTGCTGAGGAACACCAGCTTTGCCGCGGCGACGGTCAGCTCGCCGGTGCGGGTGATAAACAGCTCGCCCTCGGCGCCGATGAAATCGCCGAGGTCGTAGCACTTCTTGAAGGTGCCGTAGGCTTCCTCTCCGATCGCGTCGCGGCGGAGGTGGACCTGCAACTGGGTATCGCCGTCGCTGATGTGGATGAAGGAGGCCTTGCCCATCACGCGCATCGACATAATGCGGCCGCAGACGCGCACGGACACGGGCTGCCGCTCGAGTTCCTCGGCGGTCTTGTCGCCGAACTCGGCCTTGACACGGGTGGCGGTGTGGGTGAAGGCAAAGCGCGTCGGGTAGGGTTCGAGACCGGCCTCGCGCAGTTGCTCCAGTTTCTCCCGGCGTATTTTAAGGAATTCCTTCTGCTCGTGCTCGTTGTCGCTCATCAGCTCATCCTCTACAAGAGTGCGTCATTCTAAAGACCGCTGAAAACCGCCGTCAAGGCAACGGTGAAATTTACCGGGCCAAATATGAGTCCGGAGCGCAGATAAGGCAAGGATTCCGTTCAAGCGGGCCTGTAAACGGATCAGTGTGAAAAGCTGACGGAAGAATCCGAGAGTTGGTTGCGGCGAGGCCGGATGCGGGTGCTAGGCCAATCCTCTTGCCTTCTTCTTCTTGAGCATCTGCACTACCCAGTCCTTCTGGTTCAGCACGGTGAATTTATCGTTGTCCTGGGAGTCGTGAACTTCGAGTGCAAAGTCGTTCTCGCCGAAGCGGAGCACGCCGATAACCTTGCAATCGGGCATATCCGCCTTGATCTGCATGGCAAGTTTTTTTGTCTCTTCCCTGTCCATCGTTCACCTCGCGACAGCATTTCAGCAACCATCACCGAGCGTTTGCCGCCGGGATTACCTTAAACTATTGCACAGACTATAACATATTCTCTACAGATTTTCCATATACTCTTGCCAATTATCATGTGGCTGCAAGGGATATCACATGCGAAAAACCACTCTTAAGGATGCGCGTTTATTGCAGCGGGGCCGTCAGTAGGCCGCCAACTGCCTGATCTTGGCAATCAGCCGCTCTTTGTTGGGCCTGAGGCTCATTTCCAGCGGCGGGCTGTAGGGCACGGGGGTGTCGGCGTGGTCGAGGCGGATGACGGGCCCGTCGAGGTGTTCGAACGCCTCCTCGGCGATCAGGCTGGAGAGCTCCGCGGTGAAGGCGCCGGTGGCTGTGTCCTCGCACATGAGGATGACCTTGCCGGTTTTGCGGGCGGTGTCGAGCACGGCCTCGCGGTCGTAGGGCAGGATCGTTCGCAGGTCGAGCACCTCGACGTCGACGCCCTCGCCGGCGATCTCTTCGGCGGCCTGAAGCGCCTCGCCGACGAGCTGGCCGTAGGTGATCACCGAGATGTCGGCGCCCTCGCGGCGGACCCTGGCCTTGCCGATCGGCACGACGTAATCGCCCTCGGGCACCTCCTCCTTGATGCGGCGGTAGAGGAACTTGTGCTCGAAGAAGAGCACGGGATCGGGGTCGCGCACGGCGGCCTTGAGCAGGCCCTTGGCGTCGTAGGGGCTGTAAGGCACGATCACCTTGAGGCCGGGCGTGTGGGCGAAGTACATCTCGGGATTCTGGGAGTGGAAGGGTCCGCCGTGGACGTTGCCTCCGGAGGGTCCTCGGATGACGAGCGGTACGGAGTCGCCGGTGCGGTAGTGCGCCTTGGCGGCGAAGTTGGTGATGATGTCGAAGGCGCAGGAGATGAAGTCCATGAACTGCATCTCTGCGATGGGTCGCATGCCCATCAGGGCGCTGCCGATGGCCGCGCCGATGATGGCGCTCTCGCTGATCGGTGTGTCGAGGACGCGCTTGTCGCCGAAGTGGTCGAGCAAGCCGTCGGTGAGCTTGAAGGCGCCGCCGTAGACGCCGACGTCCTCGCCGAGGACGAAGACATCCTTGTCGCGCTCCATCTCCTCCCAGATCGCCTGGCGGATCGCCTCGTGGAATGTGATCTCCGGCATCGTCACGCTCCGTTCCAGCCGCGCTGTGGGTTCCAGCCGAGGGGATCGGCGTAGACGCCCTCGGCCGCGCCCGAGCCGTCGGGCATCGGCGCGGCCATCGCGTAATCGACGTCTTTCTCCACCTGCGCCTTGATATCCGCTTCGATTACCTCGATTTCGGCCTTGGTGAGAATTTCTTCCTTGAGCATTTTTTTCTTGAACAGGCCGATGGGATCGCGCTTCTCCCACTTGCCGAAGAGCTCGCTGGGGACGTAGCGGGCGTCGTCGTGCTCGGCGTGGCCCTTCATGCGCATCGTCATGCACTCGATCAGCGAGGGGCCCTCCCCCGACCGGGCGCGCCCGGCGGCCTGCCTAGTCGCCTCGAAGACCTTGACGACGTCGTTGCCGTCGACGATCTCGCCGTGGATGCCGTAACCGGCTGCGCGGTCGGAGATATGGTGGGCGGCGGTCTGCCTGGCTACGGGCGTGGAGTAGGCGTACTGGTTGTTTTCGACGATGAGGATGAAGGGCAGCTTGAAGACGCCGGCCATATTGAGGGCCTCGTGGAAGTCGCCGGCTGAGGCGCCGCCCTCGCCGATGTAGTTCACCGCGACGCGCTTTTCGCCGCGCAGCTTGAACGACATCGAGACGCCCATGAGGATGGAGATCATCTTGCCGAGCATGGAGATCGGCGCGACGACGCCCTTGCCGCGGAGGTCGCCGATGTGGTGGGCATTTTCACGGCCGCCGGTCGGGCTCTCGGCGCGCCCGAGGTACTGCAGGAAGACGTCGCGGGGCGTCATGCCGCGCACCAGGAGCGCGCCCATGTTGCGGATCATCGGCCCGACGACGTCGTGGGGCTCGAGGGCATAGGCGGTGCCGACGGAGATCGCCTCCTGGCCTCGGGAGAGGTAGAGTCCGCCGAGGATTTTGCCCTGGCGGTAGAGGATGGCGAGGCGGTCCTCGACGAGGCGGTTGAGCAGCAGGTAACGCAGCAGCTCGATTTTCTGCTCGTCTTTAAGCTTCATCGACAAACCCTTTGGATTTGAGCAGGTAATTGCGAATCCGCATTTTACTATACGCAGGAGAGGGCGCAACCATGCCCGGAGAAGCGCCGCGGGTCAAGCCGCGATGGATATCAGAAGACCGCGTCTCGACGAGTTAGAGTTCGAAACGCGGTCGTCGGGCGGCACGATCGTACAGCTTCGATTTGTTCTATTTGTCGTGTTTTTTGTTCTTCTCTTCGGCGGCTCGTTCAAACTCCTGTCTCAGTTTTTTCATTTCGGCGATGGAATCCAGCAGTTCGTCATCGTAGACGGTGGTGAAAACCACCCTGTTGTCCTCGAGCGTTTTCCTGGTCTTTTTTTTTCTGACATCAAGATAATTCGTTGAAAAACCTGGAGATTCGCCAATAGTTTTAATCTCGGAATCGAAGAACATTTGCGCTGCATCGTCGTCACTGCAGATCCAGATATCCTTCCTGATCATTACGTCTTCGAGGATGACGGCGTTGATCCGCCACCGAAGGGCGGGCAATTTGCCGGCGGTTTTCTCGATTTCCTCCTCCGTGGCGCCTTTGTCTCTCATCGATTGAAGCGTGTCACGGAATTGTTTGAAACAGGCTGTGGCGCTCCAGAGGCGGCCGAGTTCGGGGACGAGATCGAGGAGCTCTGAGAAATCCTCGTGATCGAGGATATTGGGGTCGAGACCGTAACCCGCGCGGGTCATTTTGTAGATGTCGCTCAGCTCTTCGGCAACCAGCAATTCCTGGGTCGGTGTCGCGTAGGCGAAGAATTTCTTTCTTTCGATTTCGCGCATGCCCTGTATGTCGGCGGAGTAGGAGTAGATGGGCCGTCCGAAGGCTCTCTTGCCGGTAGGATCCATCTCCTCACTTTTCACAGCCCGTTCGATGAGGGAGTCGAGTTCATCGAAGCGGTAGACGCGGAGGTGTTTCACGGTGAGGGTGGGAAGCTGTCGCGAGCCGGCGGTGACGGTTTCGGTCTGGTCAGTTAAATACAGGGCCACCGCCGTGGTGGAGCGGGACTCCCTGTCCAGAGAGAGGGGCAACACGGAGATTCTGCCCTGGTATGAGGGCATATCGACGATGGCGAGGTAGCGCTGATAGGACAGAGGGAGGGAGTCTCCGGGGGGTTCGTTGTGTGATATCGAGTCGAATTCGCCCTGGGGAAACCAGAAGAAGATTTCGTCGGCGGTCAGTTTCTCCTGAGCCGGCGCGGATGAAACCGGAAAAAGCGCCAGGCAAATAGCTAGTTGCGCGAAAATCCGAAGTGCAGACATAAAGCGACACCCCAGAAAATACGAAAACGATTGTTCTGATAATTAAAACATAAGGATATTTTTTAGGCAGTCAAGTTGGAGGTATCCGGTCGTTGACGGGATCGGGGTGGTTTGAAGACGGGGCGTAGGCCTTCTACTGGATTTGCGAGGATTTGCCGATTGTGTTGAGCGGGGCGCGATCGTAAAAACCTTAGGAATAGGTATCCCGCCTATGGCGGGATCGGGCGGATTGAAATTCGCCCCTACTATTGCATCGCAAGGTTTTAACCAAATGAAAGTAAGGATACAATTTTTGTATGCGGGGGCCGTAAACGACCCCCCTACATGGATTTGCAGTCGATGGATAGCGTTGTAAAAGGGGTCAGTCATAGAATTCAAGGGTTCGCCAGGATGTTTTTTGCTAACGGTGAAAATTGATATCGGAGGGAAGGGGTCACGGCCTGGAATTCAAGGGCTGACCCCTTTTACGTCAATCAGCTTTCGAGGACGACGACGGCGGCGGCGTAGGCGGCTGCATGCGTGAGTGAAACGAAACTGCGGCGGACGCCGCGCCGGGAGGCGATATCGGCCGCGGCGCCGGAGAGTTCGAGGGCGGGCGCGCCGCGCTCGTCGGGCACCACTTCGACATCGTGCCAGCGGCAGCCGGCGGCGAGGCCGGTGCCGAGGGCCTTGAAGGCTGCTTCCTTGGCGGCGAAACGGGCGGCGAGGCGGTGATCGCGATTGGCGGAGGCGAGGCAGTAATCAAGCTCGCGGTGTGTGAAGAGGCGGCGCAGGAAGCGCCCGGCCCAGCGCCCGCGCGCGCGGCTGATACGCGCGATCTCGACGATATCGATGCCGACTCCGACTATCAAGTGACACGCCCCGGATCAGTCCTCGTCTTCACCCGCTTCCTTGATCAGCTCGAGGATGCGCGGCCAGACGCGCGGCAGGTTGCGCACGATGACCTGGCTGCGGCGCCAGGTCTTGATATCGACGGCGGGGTAGCCGGCGACTACCTCGCCGGGCTTGATGTCGTGGGTGACGACCGCGGCAGCCGCCACGACTGCGCCGTCGCCGACGCTGACGTGATCCTTGAGCCCGGCTCTGCCTGCTAGGACGACTCCCCTGCCGATGTTGCAGGAGCCGGAGATGCCGACCTGGGCGATGAGCAGGGCGTCGTCGCCGACGGTGACGTTGTGCGCCACCTGCACGAGGTTGTCGATCTTGACGCCGTTGCCGATGACCGTGTCGCCGAGTGTGCCGCGGTCGATGCAGACGTTGGCGCCGATCTCGACATCGTCGCCGATGCGCACCGAGCCGATCTGCGGAATCTTGTGATGGTGGTTCTCGTGCCGCGTGTAGCCGTAGCCGTCGGCGCCGATGACCGTGCCGGAGTGGATGATCGTCCTGTCGCCGATGGTCACCCCATTTTCGATCACGACGTTGGGGTGGAGGGTGCAGTCGACGCCGATGGTCACGTCGTGGCTGACAATGCAGCCGGGGTGAATGACGGTGCGCGCGCCGACCTCGCTGCCCGCGCCGATGCAGACGAATGCCCCGATCGAGGTCGGCTCGACGATTTCGGCGCTCTCGTCGATCGCCGCCTGCGCCGAGATCCCGTCGAAGCGCCGCCGCTCGGGGTTGAACAGCCTCACCACCCTGACAAAGTCGTACTGCGGATTCGGGCTGACGATGTAGTTGAGTCCCGGCACGTCGGGCTCGTTGGCCAGGATCACCGCCCCGGCGGCGCAGTCGCTGAGCCGGCGCTCCCAGGCCTCGCCGGCGGCGAAGGTGATCTCGTCGGGACCGGCCTCCAGCACCGTCGCCACTCCCCTGATCACGCGGCCGCCCTCACCGACAAAGGCGCAGTCGATGTGCCGCGCAATCTCCTCCAACCTGAATTCCATCTGAGAGGGCCCTATTTGGTACCGCTTTTCGCCTGGTCGAGGCGTTGCACGATCACCTCGGTGATGTCGGTGCTCTCGTCGAAGTAGTAGACGCCGTTGCGCCGGTCGATGATCACCGTGAATCTCAGCTCCTTGCCGACGGCCTCGATGACCGGGCCGACGACATTGGCGAAGCGGTCGAGCTCGCCCTGGCGGAGGTTGTCAAGCTCGGCCTCGGCGTTCTCCTGCTCCTGGCGCAACTGCAGCATCCTCTGCTCAAGCTCGTTCTTCTTGCGAGAATAGGCATCGGCCGCGAGCACGGCCCGCTGGTTCTCCAGCGCGGTAGACTCGTTCTGCAGCCCCATCTCCTTCTGGTCGAGATTGGCTTTCGTGGTCTCGAAGAAGTCGCGCACGCGCTTCTGCGTCTCCTGCCCGATCTCCGAGCGGTTGGCGATCTCCTGCAGGTCGATCACGCCGATCTTGACCGGCGCCGCCTCCTGCGCGGAGCCGGCCACGGAGGGGATGATGAGCGCCGCGAGGACGGTCAGCACCGCTGCCGACAACACTGTGACGACGATTGCTTTCATTCAGCTTACTCCATTAAAAGGAACACACAAAGGCTATTTACAGCCGACTATAACACAAGCCCCCTCGCGCTGCGGCACAATAACCGAACGCTGAGGGGGCGAGAAGAGCGCTCAAAAGTCCTTGCGGCGGTCTCAGTTGGCCGGCGCGGAGGCGTCGAGGCGGCTGAGCACCTGGTCGGTGATGTCGACCGTGGGATTGTAATAGAGCACGGCCGGTGCGGTGCGCCTGAGGATCAGCGTGTAGCTCCCCTCCTCGCCGATGGCCCTGATGATCGGCGCCATCTGGTTGAGGAACTTCTGGGTCTCATCGGTCTGCATCTGCTTGAAGGTCGCCTCAGCCTCCTCCGATTTCTGGCGGAAGCGCAGCATCCGCTGCTCGAGATCGTTGCGCTTTGCCGTATAGGCGTCCATCGAGAGGACCGAGCGCTGGTTCTCCAAGCTCCCCTGCTCGCGCTGAAGCGCCTGGTACTCCTGCGCCAGCTCGTTCTGCTTCGCCTCGAAGTAATTCTGCAGCCGGGTCTGGGATGCCTTGCCGAGAGCCGATTCGACGAGCAGTCTGTTCAGATCTACAATGGCGACCTTGATCGTTGCTGCCTGATCCTGGGCGGCGGCGACGGGGGCGGCTGGCAGTGCCAACGCCAACGCCAGCATTAGTGTCATAATCCTTATCACGATATCCTCTCCTGCTTATCTATCGTCCCACAGCCGCATCCCGGGCGCTCCCCGGCGATCACGACGAATGGGGCGGTCATTATACATAATCTAGAAATTAGTCCCAATAGTGAAATGGAATGCGCTCGTGCGGTGGTACTCCTTCGGGTTGATCGGATGGGCGAAGATGAACCTGAACGGGACATTCATCACCGGCACGAAGAAGCGCATCTCTATTCCCGCGCTGTACTGCAAATCCTTGAAGTCTATCTTGCCGTTGTAGGCGTTGCCGGCGTCGACGAAGGGCACGATGCGAATCTCCGGGGTCAGCAGGAACATGTACTCGAAGTTGAACAGCAGCGAGCTGGTGCCGCCGATGATGTAGCCGTTGGCGTCGCGCGGCCCGATGGTGCGCAGCTCGTAGCCGCGGACGGTGTACTCGCCGCCCATGAAGAAGCGCTCGAACACCGGCAGCCGGGCCTTCGGATCCTCGTCGAGCAGCCAGGCGTAGCCAATCTGCCCGCGGAAGCGGGCGATATTCCGCGGCGTCAGCGGGAAATGCATGATGCTTTCCACCTTGGTCTTGAAGAAGGAGATGTCGCCGCCGAAGATCGAGGAGCCGTACTCGAGGCTGAGTGTCTGGCGCATGCCGCGCGTCGAGAGCAGCGGATGATCGACTGTGTTATAGACCAGCGTGGGGCTGACGCTGCCCGTGGCAACCTTGCCCTCCGGGTAATATACCGAATAGTAGTTGTAGTTTGCCGGGTTGCGAATCTCGACCAGCTCGTAGCGGTACTCGAGATACGACGAGAGGAAGCGGCCCAGCCTGTAGGAGAGGTTGATGCGCCCGCCCTGGCCGCGGCGGACGAAGTCCTGGAACTCGAAGTCGCGGCTGAAGAAGGTGATGCCGGCGCCGATCGGGCGGTTGAACAGCCAGGGGTCGAAGAAGGAGATCTCGTAGTTCTCGTTGCGGCCGCCCGCCTGGACGAGGAAGCCCAGCTCCTGCCCCTGGCCCCAGAAGTTGCTGGTCTTGAAGGCGAAGTTGACAAAGGCGCCCTCGAGGCCGCTGTAGCCGCCGCCGAACTGGATCTGGTTGCGGCCGGTCTCGGTGAGCCTGATCTTCAGATCGACGGTTTTGTCCTGGGTGTTGGGCACGAGCTCGGGTTCCACCGAGCCGAAGAAGCCGAGCTGCTGCAGGCGCCGCAGGCTGTCCTTGAAGGCGTTGATATTGAACGGCTGCTGCTCGTAGACGTAGACGTTGCGGCGAACGACCTTGTCGCGGGTGGTGTGGTTGCCCTCAAATTCGATCTTGTTGACGATGTAGGGCTCGCCCTCCCTGACGAAGAAATGGAGGTCGACATAGCCGGGCTTGTCGGGCACGTAGCTGATGCGGTCCTGAATGTAGGCGTCGATGTAGCCGCGGCTGAAGTAGAGGTCCCTGACTTCCTCGCTGCCCTTCTCTATCGCCTTGCGGCTGTAGAGGTTGCCCTCCTTGACCTTCCTGTAGAAGACCTTCAGCAGATGATCGGGGATCAGCTTGTTGCCCTCGAACGAGAGGCTGTTGATGCTGTAGCGCTGCCCTTCGCTGACCGGGACGGTGATGATCACCGAGATGTTGTCCTGGCCGATCGGCTGCACGATCGGGTCCTTGACGTTGACCCGCAGGTAGCCGTTGTCGGCGTAAAACTTCTCGACCTCGAAGAGGTCTTCCTTGAGCAGCTTTGAGCTGTAGATATTGTCCTTCTGTACCCAGGAGAATATCCATGTGGGTCGCGACTTCTTCAGAACCTTGGTCAGGTCCCACTGGCTGAAGTTGTCGTTGTCGATAAAGCGAACTTCCTTGATCTTGACCTTGCCGCCTTCCCTGACGTTGAAGACGAGATCGACCTCGATCGGCCCGACGGGGCGCAGCTCGTAGGTGACGTCGCCGAACTCGAGGCCCTTCTCCTCCATCAGCTCGCGGATCACGGCCATCACCTTGGAGACGGTGTTGAGGTCAAGCGGCTGGCCCTTCTCGATCTCGATCTTGCCGAGGGGGTTCTCTTCCATCTTCTTTTCGATGTCGCCCGTGGAGACCGCCTTGAGGCCCTCGTAGACGATCTCGCGGACCAGCGGCCGCTCCTCAACCTCGATGGTCACCACAACCTTGCCGTCGACCGGCTCGCCGCGCAGGATGCGCAGGTTGGAGAAGAACCCGGTGTTCCACAGCGCCCGGAAATCGTTGCGCAGCAGGCGCTCGTCGAAGCGGTCGCCCGACTCGAGTGTGACGTAGGTGAGAATCGTGTCGGTCGGAACCCTGTTGTTGCCGGCAACGACGATGCGGTCAATCGTGAGCTCAGCCTGCCCTGCCTGCTCAGCTTGCTCCTCTTGGGCGAGCAGCGACGCGGGCAGCATCAGCAACAGCAGGACAAGCGATATCAGCCAGTTAAATTTCATCTATTTATCCCCGTGCCACGGTGGAGCCTTTGCCACGCTTCGTTGCTTTCTCCGGTTTTAAGACGAGGCGGTTGCCCTCAAGGTCAACAACCACGAGCCCTTTGCGCGGTATTTCGCGGCGGATCAGCGATTCGGCGAGCACATCCTCGACGTTGCGCTGGATCGCGCGCCGCAGCGGGCGGGCGCCGTAAGTGCGGTCGCTGCAGGTGGTTGCCACGAGCCACGAAGCTGCCGCGGCCGTGAGCGAGAGCCTCAGTCCGGACTCCTTGAGGGTCTCGTTGAGGTCGCTGATCAGCAGGTGGGTGATGGTCTCGAGGTCGGCGTCGGTGAGCATGCGGAAGACGATGACCTCGTCGAGGCGGTTGAGGAACTCGGGGGTGAAGACCTTGCGCACCTCCTCCATCACCATGTCGCGCATCTGCTGGTAACGGTGCACGGTGCTGTCGCTCTGGAAGCCGAGCCTGCCCCCCTTCTGGATGTAGCGGGCGCCGATGTTGGAGGTCATGATAATCATCGTGCTCTTGAAGTCGACGGTGTTGCCCAGCGCGTCGGTCAAAAGGCCGTCGTCCATCACCTGCAGCAGGATATTGAAGATCGAGGGGTGAGCCTTCTCGATCTCGTCGAGCAGGATCACCGAGTAGGGATTGCGGCGGATGATGTCGGTCAGGCGGCCGCCCTCCTCGTGGCCGACGTAGCCCGGCGGGCTGCCGATCAGCTTGGAGACCGAGTGTCGCTCCATGTACTCGCTCATGTCGAAGCGCACCAGGTGGGAGTCGCTGCCGAAGATGTAGCGCGCCAGCGTGCGGGCGACCTCCGTCTTGCCGACGCCAGTGGGGCCGAGGAAGAGGAAGGAGCCGGCGGGGCGCTTGGGATTCTTGATGCCCACGCGCGAGCGGCGGATGGCCTTGGCGAGCACCTCGATCGAGCTGTCCTGGCCGACGACGCGCTTGTGCAGCTCGTCCTCGATGTTCATCAGCTTGTCGATCTCGCCCTCCTTGAGCGAGGCCATCGGGATGCCGGTCCAGTCGGCGACGATCTGCTCGATCACTTCCCTGCCGACGCGCACTTTCCTGGCGGCTGCGCCGCGGTGCAGACGCTCGCGCGAGCGCTCGACCTCGATCTTCAGCTGCATCTCCTCGTCGCGAAGCCGCGCGGCCTCCTCGAATTCCTTGTTGGCGATCGAGTTCTCCATCTTCAGCTCGAGGGCCCGCAGGCGGCGCTCGACGCTCTGCACATCCTTCGGCAGGGTCGCCTGGCGCAGCTTCACGCGCGCGCCGGCCTCGTCGATCACGTCGATCGCCTTGTCGGGCAGGAAGCGGTCGGAGATGTAGCGGGAGGAGAGGATCACCGCCGCGCGCAGCGACGACTCGGTGTAGTGGACGTTGTGGTACTCCTCGTAGCGCGTGCGCACCCCCTGCAGGATCCGGGAGGTCTCGTCCTCGTCGGGCTGCTCGACGTTGATACTCTGGAAGCGGCGCTCCAGCGCGCGGTCCTTCTGGATGAAGCGGCGGTACTCGCGCGGCGTGGTGGCGCCGATGCACTTGATCTCGCCGCGGCTGAGCGCCGGCTTGAGGATGCCGGCGGCGTCGAGCGAGCCCTCGGCGCTGCCCGCGCCGACGAGCGAATGGAGCTCATCGATGAAGATGATGACGCTGTCGTTCTCCTCGAGCTCCTTCATGATCGCCTTGAGGCGCTCCTCGAACTGGCCGCGGTACTTGGTTCCGGCGACGATGGAGGAGATATCGAGGGCCAGTATTTTTTTGTCGTGCAGGAAGTTGGGCACGCTTCCGGCGATTATCCGCTGCGCCAAGCCTTCGACGATGGCCGTCTTGCCGACGCCCGGCTCGCCGATCAGCACCGGGTTGTTCTTGGTCCTGCGGCTGAGGATCTGCACCAGCCGGGCCACCTCCGTCTCGCGGCCGATGAGCGGGTCAAGGCGCCCTATTTCGGCAAGCCTGGTGAGATCGCGGCTGAACTCGACCAGCAACGGCGCATCCTTCTTCTTGCGCTTGATCGCCTGCTCCTTGTGCTGGTAGAGAATCTCTTCCTTAATCTCGGAGTACTTCATCCCGCGCTGCAGCAGGTACTTGTGAGCGAAAGAGCTCTTCTCCTGCAGCAGGCCCAGCAGCAGGTGCTCGCTGCCGATCGCCTTGTGGCTCATGCGCTCGCTCTCCTCGGAAGCGAGTGAGAGCACTATCTTGGAGATCTCGCTGAAGGGGATTTCGGACGAGTCGATCTGGATGTAGTCGGTTGAGCTGATGATGTGCTCGCGGATGTCTTCGACCCGGAGGTCGAAGCGCTGACAGAGCTTGGAGATGAAGCTGTCGCCGTCGCGGAGCAGGCCGATGAGGACGTGCTCCGGGCTGATCTGCGGGCTGCCGGCCTGGCCGGCCTCATAGCGGGCAAAGTAGATAATCCGCTTCGCGCGCTCGCTGTATTTCTCAAACATGCATAGCCTCAAATGATCGCCGCACCGGGAAGCGGTTGGTCTTCCCGGCGCTTCGTGTCCTCCGGGGTGTCATATGGAGAACGTAATGTTAGTTATCACCATTATCCATGTCAAACCATTTGCTTGCTGTAACTTCCGCTACAACGCCTGCGGGCGGGCGGCGCCCTAATCCCTTTCCGAGAGCGCCTCCAGGTCGAGGACGCGGTCGCAGCGTCCCGCGATTTCGAGGTTGTGCGTGACAATCAGCGATGTCAATCCCCGCTCCCGTTGCAGCTTGCGGAAGAGATCGAAGACACGCCTGCCGGTGTTGACGTCGAGGTTGCCGGTCGGCTCGTCGGCCAGCAGCAGCTTCGGGGAGGCGACGAGCGCGCGGGCGATTGCGGCGCGCTGCTGCTCCCCTCCCGACATCTGGCTGGGAAAATGGCTGCGCCGTTGATCCAGCCCCACCTCCTCGAGCACCTCGTCAGCCCGCTTCTGCGCCGCGGCGCGGTCGGGCTCGGCAATCAGCAGCGGCATCATCACGTTCTCCAGCGCGGTGAATTCCGGCAGGAGTTGGAAGAACTGGAAGACGAAGCCGATGTGCGCGTTGCGGAAGGCTGCCAGGGTGGCGCCCTTGAGCTCGCTGCGCGCGACCTCGCCGTAATGGATCTCGCCGGTATCGGGGGTGTCGAGGGTGCCGATGATGTGCAGCAGCGTGGTTTTGCCGATGCCCGAGGGCCCGGTGACGGCGACCAGCTCTCCGGGCAGCACCTCGAAGCTGACGCCGCGGAGAATGCGCAGGGTGCGGGTGCCGATGCTGAAAGACTTCGAGATCCGCTCGACCCTGAGCTGCTGGCTGTTGCCGCCCGTGCTATTCATAGCGCAGAGCCTCCGAAGGCCGCAGGCGCGACGCCTTCCAGGCCGGGTAGAGGGTGGCCAGCAGGCTGATCAGCAGTGCCACGCCGACGACAACGGCGATGTCCATCGGCACCACCTTGAAGCGAACCTGGGTGATTGTGTAGACATCGCCGGGCAGCTTGATCACCCCGAAGAAGTCGAGTGCCCAGCTCAGCCCGGCGCCGAGCAGGGCCCCGACGAGGGTGCCGGCGACGCCGATGATCAGGCCCTGGATCATGAACGACGACATCACGCCGCGGCTGGTGGCGCCCATGCTCATCAGCACGCCGATGTCGCGGTTCTTCTCCATCACCAGCATGATCAGCGAGGAGATGATGTTGAGCGCGGCGACGGTGACGATCAGCGTGATGGTGAAAAACAGCGCGAGCTTCTCCAACTGCAGGGCCTCGAAGAAGCCGGCGTTCTCCTCGATCCAGGTGCGCACGATGAAGCGCCCCCCCAGCGCGCTCTCGACGCGCTGCTTCATCGACGGCGCGTCGAAGATGTCGTCGATCTTGACCTGCATCATGGTGATCGAGTCGCCGAGGCCGAGGGTCCGCTGCAAGTCGCCGATGGGCACGAAGCAGTGGTAGGTGTCGGCGAACCAGTCGCCGGTCTTGTAGATGCCCGCGACGCGGTAGATCAGGCGCTTGGGCATCATGCCCGCCGGGGAGAGGGTCATGGTCGAGAGCGTCAGCAGGTAGACTTTCTCGCCGGGCACGAGGCCGAGGTAAGTGGCGAGGTCCTCGCCGATGAGGATGCCCTTGCGCTGCGACTCGCCCGCCTCCCGCTCCATGTCGTGCCAATCGCCCTGGACGATCATATCGAAGACGTCGAGCACGCCGCGCGACTCCTCGGGCCTGACGCCGTGGATGATCACCCCTTCGCTGCCGAGGCGTGTCTGCAGCAGCCCCTTCTCGCGCACCATCGGCGCCGCGGCGGTGACGCCGTCGATCTCCAGGACGCGCTTGCGGATTTCGCGGAAGTCCTCAATCGTGCGCTCGCTGGAGCCGCCGTAGATGGTGATGTGGGCGCGCGAGCCGAGGATCTTGTCGCGGATCTCGTCGTGCATGCCGGTCATCAGGCTAAGGGCGACGACGAGCGCGGCGACACCGATGGCGACGCCGACGATCGAGATCACGGTGATCACCGAGGTGAATGCCTGCTTGTGCTTGGCGCGCAGGTAGCGCATGGCGATGAAGAACTGGTATCTCAATTTCCCGGGCTGAATTCTCTCTGTTTTCTGCTCAGCATTACCGCCCGGCCCGCCTCGAACCGGGCCAGGGGACAGTAATCATAACACAATGCCTGCCGCATCACCTTTCCGTCAATCGCTGCTAGAGCGACGGCTGTTCTTTGGCAACCAGCTCGACCGCGCTGAGGCGGCCGTCGCGCTCGATCTTCAACCGCAGGCGGTCGCCGACGCGCAGCGAGTTGATCTTGGCGTTGGCGTCGCCGGCGCCCTTGACCGGAATGCCGTCCATCTCGACGATGATGTCGCCGCGCTGCAGGCCGGCCCCTTCGGCGGGGCTGCCGGGCTCGATGTAGGTGATGATGACGCCGTCGGCGGTGTCGCGTTCGAGCGAGCGGGCCATCAGGGTGCCGATCTCCTGCCCCTGGAATCCGAGCCAGACCTGGCGGACCTTGCCGTAGGTGAGGATCTCGCGGACCACGCGCTTGGCGGTGTTGATCGGGATCGCGAAGCCGAGGCCGATGTTGCCGCCGCTCTGGCTGAAGATGAAGGTGTTGATGCCCACCACCTCGCCGCGGCTGTTGATCAACGGCCCGCCGGAATTGCCGGGATTGATCGCCGCGTCGGTCTGGATCATGTTCTGGTAGTAGCGGCCTTCCTCCGACGACTCGCGGAACTGGCGGTTGACCGCCGAGATCACGCCGACGGTGACCGTCGGGTGGTTGTCCTGCAGCAGCGAACCGTAGGGGTTGCCGATGGCGATCGCCCACTCACCGATGATCAGCCCGTCGCTGTCACCGAGCGGCGCGTAGGGGTAGCCGTCGCCCTCGATCCGGATCACCGCGATATCGAGCGTCTTGTCGAAACCGATCACCTCGCCGGGGACCTCGCGCCCGTCCTGCAGGGTCACCACCACCTGGCGGCCGCCCTCGATCACGTGGTGGTTGGTGACGATCACGCCCTCGGAGTTGATCAGGAAGCCGGTGCCGATCTTCGGGTAGTATTGCCGCGTCGTCGACCCGCGGCGCAGAAAGTAATCCCAGTAATCGCGGTTGTGGGGGCTGATGTAGCGACGCTGCACGATAATCCCGACGCTGACAACGGCCTCGTTGACGCCGCCGATCGCGCGGACGATGGCATTGCTGCGGGAATCGTCGATCTGCCCCGCGGCCTCAGCCGAGACAGCCTGCGTCTCCACCTGCGGCCTGTTCTCGTGCCACATCGGGCCCTGCACGGCGGTCCCCGAGCCGGGGAAGACCAGGCCGTGGGGGTCGACCTCGAAGACCACCAGAAGAATGAACAGCACTGCCATGCCGCTGAGGAAGTACCAGAGCGCAAAGGCGGCGAAATTCAGGCGGTTGCTCATAAAAACTCCTCCAACTCCTTTAGCCTCTGTAAATCCTTGATGATTATCTTTCGATGGCTCGTCTGCAAAATCCCCTCGCGCTTGAGCTCGTTCAGCGCGGTGCTGGTGGTCTCGCGTGTCGCGCCGATCATGTTGGCCAGCTCCATCTGCGAGAGCTGCAGCTCGATCTCGAGCGAGCCGTCCTTATCAACGCCGTACTTGTCGGCAAGCCACAGTATCTGGAACGCCAGGCGCGCCGGGACATCCCTGAAGACGAGCTTTTCCATGCGGTTTTCCAGCTCGTGGCGCCGGCGGCCGATGATCGTGCCGATGCGCAGCGCGAACGCCGAGGAAGCGCGCGCCAGGGCGAGGCAGTTTTCCCTCGGCACCGCCCAGATCCTGGAGCGGAGGAGGGCGACGGCCATCGTCCTACGCGGCTGCCCGTCGAGCAGGGTGTGCTCGCCAAAGATCTCGCCGGGCTCGTGGTAGGCAAGAGTCAACTCCTTGCCGGTCTCGCTCAGCTTGGAGACCTTGATCCTGCCCTCCGCCACAATGTAAAGGTGGTCGCTCTGCTCGCCGGGGAGGTAGACGACCTCGCCCTTATCCAGCGTCAAGACCACCGCAGCGTCGCTGAGCTGCTCCATGTGGTGCGAACCCAGGCCTTCGAAGAACTCGAGTTGCGAGAGACTGAGCATTTCAATCCGGAAATCGTAAGCTAGCTGACAATCTATGCTCGCGGTGGCGTCTATGTCAACTGATCTCGGGCGCCCGCGTCCGGCGGGGCGCAGAGCGTGGTTGAGAGTCTTCTCCGGGCATGCTAATCTCGCGGCGACGGCGGCTTTCCCACAGAGGGCGGCGTTTAATTTCAGTAATGAAGATCAAGATAAAATTACCCAGGCCGGAATCGCTGGGCGCATTTTTCAGAGGTGCGCTGAACGGCACTGTTGCCTTCGGCAAGTTGCTGTTCAGGGTGTTCAAGTGGCCCGTGCTGATAGCACTGCCGCTGCTGATATTTGCTCTGGCGGTTTGGTGGAGCCTGATCTCCTCGCTCAGCGGCGATGTGAAGAAGGTGCCCGACCTTATCGACCTGCTGCCCGCGGAAGCCGCCGAACGGCTGGCGATGCGCAGCCTCAAGCTGGAAGTGGAGGAGCAGCGCAAGTACAGCGACATCTACGTGGAGGATCGGATTCTCAGCCAGAGCCCCGCTGCGGGCTCGCGGATCAAGCGCGGCCGCACGGTGAGGGTCGCTCTTAGCGCCGGCTTCAGGCAGATACTCGTGCCGAACCTGCTCGGCATGTCGCTGCGCGAGGCGACCCTGGTGGCCAAGCAGAAGGATTTCCAGGTCCGCCGCAGCCTCACCGCGTTCTCCGAAGAGGTGCCGGAGGGGTCGGTGATCGCCCAGACGCCGCAGCCCTCCACGCCCTTCATCACCGAGTTCATCGACGTGCTGGAGAGCCGCGGCCCGCGGCCGAAGCTGGTGATGCTGCCCAGGCTGGTGGGCAAGCCGCTGCTGCCCGTGCTCGACGCGCTGCGCGACCAGGGGCTGAGAGTGATCGTCATGCGCCAGGGCAGCACACAGGATATCTCGGGCGGCGACCGCTTCGAACTGAGGCATTACCAGATCTACCGCCAATCGCCTGAGGCGGGCGAGTTCGTCACTATCCCCGGATCCGAGGAGTTGATACTAAGGGTGAGGTTGAGCCAATGAAAATTAAGATTGCGCCTTCGATTCTGTCTGCCGACTTCGGCCGTCTGGCCGAGGAGATACGGATGGTCGAGGAGGCCGGCGCGCACCTGCTGCACATCGATGTGATGGACGGGCACTTCGTCCCGAATCTCACCTACGGCCCGCTGATCGTAAGCAAGTGCAAGGAGATAACCTCGCTGCCCCTGGACGTGCACCTGATGATCACCAACGCCGAGGAGCGGCTGGATTCCTATCTCGACGCGGGCGCCGATTACCTCAGCATCCACGCCGAGGCGGTGATTCACATGCAGCGCACCCTGGATTACATCCGCAAGGCCGGGGCGAAAGCGGGGGTGGCGCTGAATCCGGCGACGCCGCTCAACGCGCTCGATTGGGTGATGGAAGATCTCGATTTCGTGCTGATCATGTCGGTCAACCCGGGCTTCGGGGCGCAGGCCTTCATCCCCTCGAGCACCCGCAGGATCAGCGAGGCGGCTGCGTTGCTGAAGCTCGGCAACCAGCCGGTGGAGATAGAGGTCGACGGCGGCGTGGGGCCCGCAAACGCGGGCGAGCTGGCGGCGGCGGGCGCGACGATGCTGGTGGCCGGCAATGCAATTTTCAAGGCCGGGAACCCCGCCGCGGTGGTGCGGGAGATGGTCTCGGCCGCGGAATCGGCTGGCTCTTCCCGATAACTCTGAGCCCGGCCGGCTGAAACCTTTCCGCACCCCGGACGTCTCTGTAAAGAAACCGGGCTTACGGACACGGGGAGACAATGGTTGCAAAATCCGCGATGTCTGCTATCCTTCGCGCGTGATGAAACGAGTTGATATGAATACTAAAAGAACAACCAGATGGGCTTTTTCGCTGCTGTTTCTCGCTCTCCTGCTGGCGGCGGGGGGTTGCCACAGCTTCCAGGATAAGATCTCGGTCGAGGTGATGCCCGAGGACGACCTCTACAGGCTGGGGATGCAGAAGTTCGAGGCCGGCGAGTGGAACCACGCGATTGCCGTCTTCGAGCGCTTCGAGCGGCTCTACGTCAACAGCGAGCGGGTTCAGGAGATCAGGCTGAAGCGCGCCGATGCCTATTTCAACAAGGACCGGCGCTCGGGCTATATCCTCGCCAAGTCCGACTACCAGAGTTTCATCTCGCTCTACCCGCGCTACGATGATTCGGCTTACGTCTGGAAGCAGGTCGCCATCTGCAGCTTCAAGCAGATCCTGCCGCCCAATCGCGACCAGACGCAGACCGAGGAATCGATCAAGGACTTCCAGACCTTCCTGCAGAAGTACCCCGAGAGCGAGTACGTCCCCGAAGTCAGGTCGCTGCTGCAGGAGGCCTACACCCACCTTGCCGAGCACCACATCGTGGTCGGGATGCATTACATGGGCCGGAAGATGTACGCTGCCGCCGGCGAGCGCTTCAAGTCGGCTCTGGAGCTGGACGTGGATATTCAGGACCCCGAGATGGTCCTCTACAACCTCGCCTTCTCGCTGGCAAAAGCGAGCGAGGAGTACGGCCGGATCCACGACTTCGCCATTCGGGTGGAACAGCTCGGCGAGGTCGACCGCTACCGCCAACGCCACGAGCGGGCGCTCTACGAAGCGAAGCAGTACCTGGCCGAATTCCGTGAGCGCTTCCCGAAAGCGACGGCGCGGATAGCGACGATCGAGCGGGCGATCAACGAGGTCGGCCCGATCACCGAGGGCACCACCCAGACCGCCGAGAAGGATCAGTAACACCCGGGAAATGGAATTCCTTAACCCACGCCGGAATTCGAAATCGAATTGCGCCCGTAATCAGGGTTCCAGCAGGCGGTAGGCGAAGTTTTCACCGAACGACAGCAGCGCCGCCAGCCGCCGCCCTGACCAGGCGTGAGCCAGCACGTGGAGCCGCCGGTTGCCGGTCTCCCCTATCCCCACCAGCTCACTCACTGCACCTGAGAGCTCTCCTGCGGCGCCGATGAACCGCGAGAAGAGCCTCCGCCCGTCCTCCAGCACGACGAGATAGCGGCCGGATTCGGGCCTCAGTGCCACCACCGTGGCGTCGAACCTGACCTCCGGCGAGGGCGACATCCGCTGCTGCAACTCCCCCTCCTCGAGCCCTATCCGTTGGAACCAGTAGCGGTGGGATGTGCCCCAGAGCATGGCGAATTCCCGCCGATCCGCATCCCAGGCGAAGATCGTATCGAACAGGTATTTTGCGGTGAACAACACTCGCGGTCCCGCCAGGCTCAAGCCTTTGGCGTCGAACAGCGTCAGCGCGGTGGCAAACACCTCCCCCTCGCGCCAGCTGCGGGCGACCGCGATTCCCCCGGCGCCGGTGCCGGCCCGGGTGATCTCCCACAGCATACCGGAGGGGTAGCGGCCCAGGGCCAGTGGCGCTTCGCCGGCTCTTGCCAGGACCATGGCGGAATTGAGCGTATCCGCCGAGGCGAAGGCATCGGCCCCGTATAAAAGGAAAGCGCCGCCGTCGAAGTGGATGATGTGCAGGTCCCGCGCGACCACCTCTTCACCAACCCTGTCGGCCAGCTCAAGCTGCACCGCTCCTTCGGGCTCGCCTGCGGCCGGAATCTCCCAGAAAAACGCCGTGTCGCCGCCGCTGGGGCGCTCCACCAACGCCGCGATGCTGAAGACCGCATTCCCATCGCCGCCGTAGCCTGCCTTGATGTCGAGAAGCTCGGCATCCGGTTCCAGATCGAGCAGCACCCGGCGGCTCCTGATCCGCCCTTCCGGGGTTGCCTCGACGGCGAACAGGACTACTAGACCGGAGCCGGGTCGGCTGCGGGCGCCGGCGATCAATACGCTGGTTTCGCTCGCGGCCAATGCCAGGTTGCCGAGCCCTTCGGCGCTCTCGAGCAATTCCTGCACGCTGGCGGCGTCGGCCAGCCAGAGCGGTGCCGGGGATCCACACGAGACGGAGAGAAGGGAGCCGACTCCGAGGGCTAATAGGATGACTATGGCTTTCTTCATATGGTCTATAGCAATCCGGCGATTGGTAGCTGAGAGTTTAACAGAGTGCCGGCCGCGGGCCAACAATCCCGGCAGTGATTCCGCCGCGCGAAGGGTTGACGTTGTGCGCGGCGGCATAGTGTAATACGATTTCCTCACAAAGACGTGTACTTCAACAAAATCCACAGAATGTCATACAAATTTAAATGTTGTGATTAGTTCTTCGAGGAGGGCGACATGGGGTACATTCGGGCGAAAACCGCACTCGCGATAGCGGCATTGATGCTGTTTGCCGCCACCGGACTCTCGCAGGAAGCAATCCCGTCGATTTCCGCGCAGACCGAGGGCATGGAGAAACACGAGGGCTTCTTCACGTTCTACTGGGACGCCGCGGGCGGCAGGATCTGGCTGGAGATCGGCAACTGGGACGAGGAATTCCTCTACGTGACATCCATGCCCTGGGGCGTGGGTTCCAACGACATCGGGCTCGACCGGGGCCAGCTCACCGGCGAGCATGTGGTGGCCTTCAGCCGCATCGGTCCCAAGGTTTTGATGCTCGAGCGGAATTACGGTTTCCGCGCCGACGGGGCCGACGAGGCGGTGGCGCGCACGGTCGAGCAGTCGTTTGCCCGCTCGGTCATCTGGGGGGCTGCCGTCGCCGCGGAGGAGGACGGCAGGGTGCTGGTCGACGCGACCGATCTGCTGCTGAGCGACGCCCACGGCGTGAGCAGCCGGCTGCAGCGCGCCGGACAGGGCTCTTACCAGGTCGACCAGTCGCGCAGCGCGATGTTTCTGCCGAGAACGAAGAGCTTCCCCGACAACAGCGAGTTCGAGGCCGTCCTCACCTTCGCGGGCGAGCCGCAAAATCGCCTGATCGGCTCGGTGACGCCGTCGCCTGCGGCTGTCACCGTGCACCAGCACCACTCGCTCCTGCGCCTGCCCGACCCCGGCTACGAGCCACGGCGTTTCGACCCGCGCAGTAGCTTCGGCTCGATGAGCTACATGGACCCGACGGCCCCCTTCGACCGCCCGCTGGTGATGCGCTTCATCAACCGCCACCGGCTGCAGAAGAAGGATCCGGAGGCGGAGGTGAGCGAGGCGGTGGAGCCGATCGTCTACTACGTCGATCCGGGAATCCCGGAGCCGGTGAAGTCAGCGGTGATCGAGGGAGCGGGCTGGTGGAACGAGGCATTCGAAGCTGCCGGCTACAGGAATGCCTGGCAGGTCAGGGAGTTGCCGCCCGACGCCGACCCGATGGACGCGCGCTACAACCTGATCCAGTGGGTCCACCGCTCGACGCGCGGCTGGTCATACGGCGGCTCGGTCTCCGACCCGCGCACCGGGGAGATCATCAAGGGCCACGTGACTCTCGGCTCGCAGCGCATCCGGCAGGACTACCTGATTGCCGTCGCGATGTCCGCCCCCTACGAGGAAGGCTCCGACGCGGCGGCCGAGGCGCGCGAGATGGCGCTGCAGCGCATCCGCCAGCTCTCGGCGCACGAGGTCGGGCACACCCTCGGCCTGATGCACAACTACGCCTCGAACTTCAACGAGCGCTCCTCGGTGATGGACTACCCCCATCCGCTGCTGCGGCTGCGCGACGACGGCACGATCGATTTCTCCGAGGCCTATACCGACGGCATCGGCGAGTGGGACAAGGTGGCAATCGCCTACGGCTACCAGGATTTTCCCGAGGGCGCCGATGAAGACGCTGAGCTCGATAGGATTCTGACGCAGGCATTCGACAGGGGCCTGCTGTTCATCTCCGATGCCGACTCGCGGCCGCCCGGCAGCGCGCACCCCTACTCCCACCTCTGGGACAATGGCCTCGATCCCGTGATCGAGCTCGAGCGGGTGCTGCGACTGCGGCAGGCGGCGCTCGACAGGTTCTCGGAGAACAATATCAGGCAGGCCGAGCCGATGTGCACCCTCGAAGAGGTGCTCGTGCCGCTCTACCTCTTCCACCGCTATCAGACCGTGGCGGCGGCGAAGGTGCTCGGCGGGCTCAATTACAGCTATGCCATGCGCGGCGACGGCCGCCTGCTCACCGAGATGATCGACGGGGAGACCCAGCGTCGTGCGCTCGAAGCGCTGCTGGAGACGATCAGCACGGAAACGCTGACGCTGCCCGAGCGGATAGTGGCGATGATTCCGCCGCGGGCGCCGGGCTACCAGCGCGGCGGCGGCGAAATCTTTCCGCGCAGAACGGGTGTGACTTTCGATCCGCTGTCGGCGGCGGAGACGGCGGCGGGCATGACGCTCGAGCTGATCTTCAATCCCGAGCGGGCCTCGCGGCTGGTGGAATTCCACGCGCGCGACAACAGCCTCCCCGGTCTCGAAGAGGTGCTCGATCGCGTGTTGGAAGCCGCCTTCGCCCGCGAGCCCGGAGAAGCGCTTGAGGCGGAGGTCACCCAACTCGTCAGACGCCTGGCGGTGCGACGGATAATGGCGCTAGCGGCCGACGGCGCGGCCTCTGATCAAGCGCGGGCGATCGCACTGTTCAAGCTGAAGGAGCTCGCCGGCCGCCTGGATGAGGTGCTCGGGCAGCACGAGGACACCGGGGTCAAGGCCCACATTTTCGCAATGATCAAGGAGATCGAGCTCTTCCTCGACGATCCGCGGCCGGAGAAGATCCCCGCCCCGCCGGCGCCGCCGCCCGGGGAGCCGATCGGCTGACGCAGGGAATGCTTGATTTCCGCCGGACGTATCTGCATAATCTGCATCCTTTGCGGAGAGACAGATGGGCAAAGCAGAAGTAATCGAGACGATCAAGCAGCACCAGCGGTTCCTGCTGACGGGCCACCTCAGCCCCGACGGCGACTCGATCGCCTGCCAGCTGGCGATGGCCGAGGCGTTGGAGCAGCTCGGCAAGGAGGCGTCGATGCAGTCGGCCGACCCGGTACCCTCGATGTACCGCAAGCTGCCGGGCGCCAGCCGCATCCGCCGGGTATCGGAGATCGAGGGCGAGTTCGAAGTCGCAATCCTGATGGAGTGCCCCTCGCCCGAGCGCTCGGGATTCGAGCACATCCCGGCCGCGAAGATCGTCAACATCGACCACCACCCCGACAACCAGGAGCACGCCGACGTCAACTGGGTAAACGCCAAGAAGGCGGCGACGGCTGAGATGATCTTCATGCTGGTGAACGACCTCGGCTGCGAGATCACCGGCTCGATGGCCGAGAACCTCTTCGCCGGGATCATGACCGATACCGGCAGCTTCACCTTTGCCAACACCACTGCCTCCTGCCTCGAGATCGCCGCGGAACTGATGCGCCGGGGAGCAAGCCCCGCCGCCGTCGCCCAGAAGGTCTACCGCAGCTACCCGCCCGAAAAACTCGACCTCATCGGCCGGATGCTCAGCCAGATCCGCCGCTTCTGCGACGGCGCAGCGGTGGTGATGACCATCGGCTACGATGAGATCGAGAAGCACGGCTACGCCAACGAGATCTTCGAGGACATCGTCAACATGCCGCTGATCACCTCGACGGTCCAGGCTTCGGTGCTCGGGAGGCAGGACGAGAGCGGCGGGTGGCGCTTCAGCATGCGCTCCAAGGGCGACATCGACATCGGCGAGATCGCGAGGCACTTCGGCGGCGGCGGCCACATGAACGCCGCCGGCTTCAACTACACCGGCGAGGTTGAGCAGCTCGTCGGCGAGCTGGTCGAATTCCTCTCCGCCCGCATTGCCTCCGGCAAGGAGCCGGCGGGCGAGATATGATCTGAGAAGAACGCGAAAGACGGGACATGGCGCATAGGGGCAACAGAGGCGGCAGGCGGCAGCTCGACGGCTTTGTGCTCGTCGACAAACCCAAGGGCATCACCTCCTTCGACGTCATCAGGCGGCTGCGCCAAATCCTACACTTCCGCAAGATGGGGCACATGGGCACCCTCGACCCCAACGCCACCGGCCTCCTGCCGATCTGCCTCGGCAAGGCGACGCGTCTCGGCCGCTTCCTGCTCAAGGCCGACAAGCGCTACCGCGCCACGATCCGCCTGGGGCAGTCCACCGACACCTACGACGCCGACGGCCAGGCCGTCGGCGAGAAGCAGGAGCCGCCCGAGGTCAGCACGGAAGCTCTGGATAAGCTCTTGGCGCGCTACCGCGGCACGTTTATGCAGCGTCCGCCCATCTATTCGGCGAAGAAGGTCGACGGCAAGCGGCTCTACGAGCTCGCGCGCGAGGGCAAGACGGTGGAGCCTGAGTTGTGCGAAGTGACGATTCACCAGCTCGATGTGCTGGAGCACGAGCGCGACCGCCTGGTGCTCGACATCCGCGGCAGCACGGGCATGTACGTCCGCTCCCTGGCTCACGACATCGGGGTCGAAATCGGCTGCGGGGCCTACCTCGAGGAGTTGCAGAGGCTGGGTGTCGGCGCGCTGACGGTCGAAAACGCCTACACGCTCGAGAGGATCGAGAAGATGGAGGCCGACGGCGACCGCTCCTACCTGCAACCGATGGACGAGCTGCTGCCAGACTTCCCCAGGATCGAGATCAACGCCTTCCAGCTCGAGCGGGTGCGCAACGGCAGCATGATCGTCATCCACTCGCCGATTATTAATACGGGTCAGCGCGTGAGGCTCTTCGACCCCGAGGGCCGCATGGTCGCCGTCGGCGAGGCGAAGAAACCGCTCGGCAGCCTGCAGACCCAGGTGCTGCCGAAGGTGGTGCTGATCTAGCCATTCCACACGGCATTCCTTAAAACCGCCGGTTCGCAGAACCTCCCGAATAATTGCAGAGGCGGATGAACTCGTCCGTCTCTGGCGGATGCCGCCCGTGCGGCGCCAGTCGAGGCAGACCGTGGGCAGTCACGGTAATTTTTCTCAGAAGATGCGGGGCGCATAAATGCGCCCC